>Ga0207707_10000018_pt1 | contig 215518 bp, 195 predicted proteins | sample KBSC83BmetaG_FD_184336 | JGI IMG/M metagenome (GOLD analysis project Ga0207707, IMG submission 184336) | Corn rhizosphere microbial communities from Kellogg Biological Station, Michigan, USA - KBS C8-3B metaG (SPAdes) (version 2) | ecosystem: Host-associated > Plants > Roots > Rhizosphere ... | reverse complement strand
CTGCCGGGTTCGCCGCGCGCCTTTGTCACGCAGACGGCGGTATGGAACCGTACTTCGCGGCCGCTGCACGCGCGCAGTTGGGCGCGCGCGATCGCCAGTTCGGCCGGCTTGCGCAGCACGCGGCCGTCCAGTTCGGCGACCTGGTCGGAACCGATCACCAGCGCGCCCTCACGGCTTCCAGCCACCGCGGCAGCTTTCGCTTTCGCCAGTCGCGAGGCGCGTTCGGCTGGTGCTTCATCCGGCAGCGGGGCTTCGTCGACCTCGGGCGCGACACAATCAAAATCCGGCAGCAGGCGGCGCAGCAATTCGGCGCGGTAGCGCGACGTGGAGGCCAGCACGACGCGCGGTGATGTCGCGCTCATCGCTGCGAGAGATCCTCGATGCGTTCGCGCACCGCGGTCTCCAGCGCGCGTTGCGCGGACTCCAGCGCGGCGAGTTGCTCGCTCAAGGAGGCGCGCGCCTTGTCCAGCGCGGCGACCGCGGCGTCGAGTTCATGCTGGTTGGCATCATCGGCCTGGTCGCGCAGCCACAAGCGATGTTCGAGCAGGCCCCGCAACGCCGCCTCGACCGCGGTACGCGCGTCGGCTTCGCCCGCCGCCGGTACGCCCGGCGCCACGTTCATCGATGCATGCGCGCGCTCCAGGCGGGCGCGGCATTCCTTGAGATCGTGTTCGAGGGCGTCGGCACCCCGGTACAGCGCGCGCAGGGCCACGCGGCGGCGGGCCTGGCGGCGCATGAAGACGATGACCGCCAACAGCGCGACGATCACGCCGAAGCCGGCGAGGGCAGGCAGCAGGGCGAGCAGGCGGGTGTAGGAGTCCGGAGTCACGGAAAACCTGGGGCGGCCGGACAAACAGTCTGCACGATCCGGGCCAGTTCGTCCGCGACGGCGTTCCGGAATGGACTCGGCGCCGCCGACTGGCTAAAATCGCCCGCTTATGTCCGCGACACTGCCAGACCGCGTCGATGCCGGGCGCATGGTGGCGGCGCGGCGGGAGTTCCGCGGCAGCCTGCCGGTGTCTTCGCTGTGCCGGCTGGTGGAAGCAGCCGGGGACGACCGCGGCGAAGTGGCCTACGAACTGGAATTCGGCCGCGAATCGCCCGGTGTTCCGTATCTCGCGTTGCGAGCGCGGGTGCGGCTGGGCCTGGAGTGCCAGCGCACGCTGGAGATTTTCGAGCACCCGCTAGAGGTGGACGTGCGGCTCGGGCTGATCGAGGACGAACGCGACGAGGCCGGATTGCCCCCGGGTTACGAACCGCTGCTGCTGGAAGACGGCACGCTGCAGCCGGCGCGGGTGATCGAGGACGAATTGTTGCTTGCGCTGCCCGCCTTCCCGGTGAAGCAGGGCAGCGAAGCGGAGACCGAAGCAGGAGGCGAGGCGGTGCAGGATGCGCCCCCGCGCGAAGACAACCCTTTCGCCTTGTTGCGCGAATTGAAGAAGCACTGACATGCGATCGTCCGTGATCGCGGATGATCGAGCGACCGTCGCCGGTCGCACTTTTCAACAAAGCAGGTAACCACAATGGCCGTTGCCAAGAGTCGCAAGTCCCCTTCCCGCCGCGGCATGCGGCGTTCGCACGACGCGCTGACGAAAGTGCAGCTCGCCACCGATCCCACCAGCGGCGAAATCCATCGCCGCCACCACGTCACCAAGGACGGCTACTACCGAGGCCGCAAGGTGATCGAGGATCAGGCCGCGGTCGCCGACGAAGATTGACCGAGCGGTTTGAAGGCCGCGCTCGGCAGCTTGCACGCCGGTGGTGCCCGGAACCCTCATGTACTGGCGTGTACACTCCGGCTCTAAGCGCTCCGGCGTCGCAATCCGCCTTCGCTCGTTGCGCTTTCAATCCCGCCCGGCGCACCAGAGTTGATCCTCGCGCCGGCTAGGACCGCGCGACCCGAAATCCGAACCCCGGGGGAGCATGCCTTGATCTTCGCCCGCATCACCGGCACCGGCAGTTACCTGCCAGAGCGCGTGCTGACCAACGCCGATCTTGAAAAGCTGGTCGAGACCAGCGACGAGTGGATTACCACCCGCACCGGCATCCGCGAGCGGCGCATCGCCGCGGAGGGCGAAACCACCGGCGACCTCGCTTTCCACGCCGCCACGCGCGCGCTGGAGGCCGCGGGGGTGGACGCCCGCGAGCTCGACATGATCGTGCTCGGCACCACCACGCCGGATTTCATTTTTCCCTCCACCGCATGCCTGGTTCAGGCGCGGCTGGGCGCGAACGGCTGCGCGGCGTTCGACGTCAACGCGGCGTGCTCGGGTTTCATGTACGCACTCGGCATCGCGGACAAGTTCATCCGTTGCGGGCAAATGAAGAAGATCCTGGTGATCGGCGCGGAGACGCTGTCGCGCATGGTCGACTGGACGGATCGTTCCACCTGCGTGCTGTTCGGCGACGGCGCGGGCGCGGTGGTGCTGGAAGCCGACACCGAGCCGGGCATCCTGACGACGCTGTTGCACGCCGACGGCGCCTACAAGCACCTGCTCTACAACCCCGTCGGCGTGTCGGCCGGGTTCAAGGACGACGGCCGCCACGGCAATACCATCATGATGGGCGGAAACGAAGTGTTCCGCGTGGCGGTGCGCACGCTCGAGCGACTGGTCGATGAAACGCTCGAAGCCGCGGGCGTGCACGCCGACGACGTGGACTGGCTGATCCCGCACCAGGCGAACCTGCGCATCATCCACGCCACGGCCAAGCGCCTGTCGCTGCCGCTGGAGCGGGTCGTGATCTCGATCGATCGCCACGGCAACACTTCGTCCGGTTCGGTGCCGCTGGCCCTGGACGAATTGATCCGCACCGGCAAGGTGCAGCGCGGGCAGAACCTGCTGCTGGAAGCGTTCGGCGGCGGTTTCACCTGGGCGTCCGCGCTCATCCGCTATTGAAAGCAGGGGTGGGTCGCGAACGCGTCCCGCCCGAAGCCTTTGGCGTGATCCGGCCGAACAGCGAAGCGTCCGGTTTTTGCGCCCTCGCTACTCATCCCTGATCCCGGCATGAGCGAACCTCAGCATGACCAGCACCCAGCCTGTTACCGACCTCGCATTCGTCTTTCCCGGCCAGGGCTCGCAGTCGGTCGGCATGCTGTCCGATCTCGCCGTCGCGCACCCGCAAGTGCGCGCGACTTTCGACGAAGCCTCCCAGGGCGCCGGGCGCGACCTGTGGACACTCTCGCAAGATGGTCCGGCCGAAGAACTGGACCGCACCGAGAACACGCAACCCGCATTGCTCGCCGCGAGCGTAGCGGTCTGGCGAGTGTGGTGCGAGCTGGGTGGCGCGCGACCGGCGCAAATGGCCGGGCACAGCCTCGGCGAATATTCCGCGCTGGTCTGCGCGGGGGCGCTGTCGCTTCACGATGCTGCGGCGCTGGTCGCGGAACGCGGGCGATTGATGCAGGACGCGGTGCCCGCCGGTATCGGCGCGATGGCCGCGATCCTCGGCGGCGACGACGCGCAGGTCGCAATGGTCTGCGACGAGATCGCGGGCGACGAAGTGGTCGCTCCCGCCAACTACAACTCCCCCGGTCAGGTCGTGATTGCCGGGCACGCGGCGGCCGTGGACCGCGCGATCGCGAGGCTGGCCGAACTCGGCGTGCGCAAGGCGGTGAAGCTGGCCGTGTCCGTGCCTTCGCACACGATCCTGATGCGCGACGCGGCGCACCGACTGGGCGAGGGCATGGCGCAACTGCAATGGACCGTACCATCGATCCCGGTGGTGCAGAACGCCGATGCGCGAGCGCACGCCGGCGTCGAGTACATCCGCGCCGCACTGGAACGGCAGCTCTACATGCCGGTGCGCTGGAGCGAGTGCGTGCAACGGCTGGCCGCCGATGGCGCCACCCGGTTTTTCGAATGCGGCCCCGGCAAGGTGCTGACCGGCCTGGCCCGGCGCATCGACAAATCGCTGGAGGCGCGCGCGCTGGGCAGCGAAGCGGACCTGCAGGCCGCCTTGCGGGAAAACCGCGGCTGAGCACCGCGTCTTGCGTCCCGTTCCCTGATCCCGGATCGCGTGCTTGACACGCGCCTTGTTCGGTGTATTATTCAACCACTCGGTTGAATGTTTGCAACACCATGTCGAATCTCGATCTCGCCTTCGCTGCCTTGTCCGACCCCACGCGCCGCCGCATCGTGGCACGGCTGACCCGTGGCGAGATCCGCGTCACCGACCTCGCGCAGCCATTCGCGATGTCACTCAACGCGGTCTCCAAGCACGTGAAGATGCTGGAACGCGCCGGACTGGTGCGACGCACGCGGGTGGGGCGCGAGCACTACTTGCGACTGCGCGCCGCGCCCCTGCGCGACGTCGCGCGCTGGACCGCGCAATACGAACGCTTCTGGAACCAGCGCCTCGACGCCCTGGGCCAATTCCTCGAACAGCAAAAGGAGTCCGAAGATGAAGGGTCGCAATGAAAACGCGATGGGCCCGTTCCGCATCAGCCTGCCGCGAACCTATGACACCTCGCCCGAACGGGTGTTCCGCGCGTGGACCGATGCGGAAAGCGCGCGGGTGTGGCTCGCGATGGGTGGCGACGCCAGCATCGATCCGCGGCCCGATGGCCTGTTCTACCTCGGCATGGCCTGGAATGGCGGCATCATGCCGCACTACGGCCGCTACATTCGCGTGGAAGCGCCGCGATTGCTTGAATTCACCTGGGTCAGCGAAACGACGCGCGGCAAGGAAACGGTAGTCACGATCGAACTGACCCCGCGAGGCAACCAGACCGAATTGCACCTGACGCAGGAAGGATTGCCCGACGAGGAGTCGGCCACCAAGCACACCGGAGGCTGGACGCATTTCCTCGACACGCTCGTCGAGCGGATGGCATAGGAGCGCCACCATGTGTCCTATCTGCCTCGGCACCGCGGCATGGGCAACGATGGCCGGCACCGGTTCGGCCGGCGGACTGGCCGCTTTCGTGGCCGTGAAGCTCCGTTTGAAGCATCACGAGGACGAAAGAGATGTTTCTCCGGGCGGAATGGATGGACCCGCTCCGGAAGTGCAAACGGAAGGAGATGGAAAATGACATCCGGAACAAGACACGAGGTTGCAACGCGCGAGGAGTGGCTGGCCGCGCGCATGCAGCTCCTGGCAAAGGAGAAGGAATTAACCCGACGCAGCGACGAAGTCGCGCGGCAACGGCGGGGGTTGCCCTGGGTGCGGATCGACAGGGAGTACCGCTTCGATACCGATGAAGGCGCGGCTTCCCTGGCGGACCTGTTCGAGGGACGCTCGCAATTGCTGGTGTACCACCTGATGTTCGGACCCGACTACACCGCGCCGTGCCCCTCCTGTTCGGCGATCGCGGACGGGTTCAACGGCGTCGCCGTGCACCTGGCCAATCACGACGTGATGCTGACGGCGGTATCCCGCGCACCGCTGGCGAAGCTGCAGGCCTGCAAGCGGCGCATGGGCTGGAGCTTTCCCTGGGCATCATCGCATGGCGGCGATTTCAATTTCGACTACAGCGTCGGATTCACCGCGCATCAGCAGGCTGCGGAAGGAATCGAATACAACTACCGGCGCGAACGCGCCATGCCGGTCGAACCGGCCCCGGCCGTACCTAATCCTTCTTCGCATTCGGCCATGTGCGGCGTCGACAGGGCGACCTATTTGCGCGAGCGCCCCGGCATGAGCGCGTTCGTGCTGGAAGACGGCGTCGTGTACCACACGTATTCCACCTACGCCCGTGGCCTGGATGCGCTGTGGGGCATGTACCCGTGGCTGGATCGCGCACCCCTGGGCCGCAATGAACCGGACGGCCCCTGGTGGCGGCGCCACGACGAATACGACAACTCGCGACCGGCGGACTGTTGCCGCGGCTGAGGGCGTGCAGCGCCGACGCGTTTCCATGTAATGTTCCGGCCTTTGATCCTCACGGATGCAAGGCCATGGACAAGACGCTCGCGGGTGAAATGGCGCTGGTGACCGGCGCCTCGCGCGGCATCGGCGCGGCGATCGCGGATGAACTGGCCGCGCGGGGTGCGAAGGTGATCGGTACCGCGACTTCGAAGGGCGGCGCAGACGCCATCGGTGAACGCCTGAGCGACCGCGGCGGGGCAGGGCGCGTGCTGGACGTCACCGACGGGACGTCGGTCGAGTCGCTGATCGATGAAATCGTGAAACTGCACGGGGGCCTGTCGATCCTCGTCAACAACGCCGGCATCACCCGCGACCAGTTGCTGATGCGGATGAAGGACGAGGACTGGCAGGCGATCCTCGACACCAACCTCACCTCGGTCTATCGCACGTCCAAGGCCGTGATGCGCACGATGATGAAGGCGCGCAAGGGCCGCATCATCAACATCGCCTCGGTGGTCGGCGTGACGGGCAATCCTGGCCAGACCAATTACGCCGCAGCCAAGGCAGGCATCATCGCGTTCTCGAAATCGCTGGCGCGCGAGATCGGTTCGCGCGGCATCACCGTCAACGTGGTCGCGCCCGGTTTCATCGATACCGACATGACGCGCACGCTTTCCGAAGACCAGCGCAGGGCGCTGGAAGGCCAGATAGCGCTGGGCCGGCTGGGCCAACCGGCGGACATCGCCATGGCGGTGGCGTTCCTCGCGTCGCCGGCGGCGGCTTATATCACCGGCGAGACCTTGCACGTCAACGGCGGCATGTACATGGCCTAGCCACGTCTCTCCCGCGGGGCGGACCTTCTGGCACCCCGCCCCGGAGTGCTTTAAACTAGGCCGGCTTTGGTCCCGGAGGTTAACCCACATGAGCAGCATCGAAGAGCGCGTCAAGAAGATCGTCGTCGAGCAACTTGGCGTCAAGGAAGAAGACGTCACCCCGAATGCCTCGTTCGTGGACGATCTGGGCGCCGATTCGCTCGATACCGTGGAGCTGGTCATGGCCCTCGAGGAGGAGTTCGAGACCGAGATCCCGGACGAGGAGGCCGAGAAGATCACCACCGTGCAGCAGGCGGTGGATTACATCAAGGCGCACGTCAAGGCCTGATGCGCGCATCCGTGGCGGTTCGCCCGGACGCTTCGATCTGTTGCACAGAAAGCTGCGCCCTTCGGCGCAGCTTTCGTTTTTGAGCCATGCGAACACTCGTATGAAAAGACCCGATTCAAAACGACGTGTCGTGGTAACCGGACTCGGACTGGTGTCGCCCGTCGGCAACGACGTCGCGACCGCATGGGGCAACATCCTCGCCGGCAACAGCGGCATCGGCCCGGTCACGCATTTCGACGCCAGCACCTTCCCGACCCGAATTGCCGGTGAAGTGCGGAATTTCGATCCGGCGCAGTACATCCCGGCGAAAGACGTCAAGAAAATGGATCCCTTCATCCATTACGGGATCGCGGCTTCGGTGCAGGCGCTGGCGGATGCCGGCATGCATCCGCACGAACACGACGAGGAGCGGATCGGGTGCGCGGTCGGCGCCGGCATCGGCGGCATCGGCACCATCGAGCGCACTTCGATCACCTATCACGAGCAGGGTCAGCGCAAGATCTCGCCGTTCTTCGTGCCGAGTTCGATCATCAACATGGCCTCCGGCAATCTTTCGATCATGCTCGGCCTGAAAGGGCCGAACATCGCCTGCGTCACTGCCTGCACCACCGCCACGCACAACATCGGCCTGGCGATGCGCATGATCCAGTACGGCGACGCCGACGTGATGGTGGCCGGCGGCGCGGAATACTCGACCACCGGCGTGGCGATGGGCGGCTTCTGTTCGGCGCGCGCGTTGTCCACGCGCAACGACGAGCCCGCGAAGGCCAGCCGTCCCTGGGATCGCGACCGCGACGGTTTCGTGCTGTCCGACGGCGCGGGCGTGCTGATCGTCGAGGAATACGAGCACGCGAAGAATCGCGGCGCGCGCATCTATTGCGAGCTGGTCGGCTTCGGCATGAGCGGCGACGCCTACCACATGACGGCGCCGAGCGAGAACGGCGAGGGCGGCGCGCGCTGCATGGCCGCCGCGATCCGCGATGCGGGACTGAACCTCGAGGACGTGCAATACATCAACGCGCACGGCACTTCCACGCAGGCCGGCGACGTGGCCGAAGTGAAAGGGATCCGCAGCGTGTTCGGCGCACACGCGGACAAGCTGATGGTCAGCTCGACCAAGTCGATGACCGGGCACCTGCTGGGCGCCGCCGGCGGCGTGGAAGCGATCTTCTCGATCCTGGCCATGCGCGATTCGGTGGTACCGCCGACGATCAATCTCGACAACCCCGGCGAAGGCTGCGATCTCGATTTCGTGCCCAACAGCGCGCGCCAGGCGAAAATGGACATAGTGCTGTCCAATTCGTTCGGCTTCGGCGGCACCAACGGCACGCTGGTGTTCAAGCGCGCGTGAATGCCGGGACCGGGGTCCCGGGGCCGGGGACCCTCAACATTCGTCTTGGCGGCGGTTCCGGCGTCCCGCGCGTCGCGCCGCATGTCGAGCTGGCCGGATGCCGCGACCTGCTTGCGGTGGCCGCGGCCTTTCCGCAGCGTTATCCGGGCCTGCTGGAAAGCTCTGCGCCCGGTGCGCATGCGCGCTGGGACATCCTGTTTGCCTTTCCGCAAGACGCCATCATCCTGCATCCGGATGGGCGGGTGCGGGATGCATCGGGCGGCGACCGAGATGGGCGATTCCTGGATGCACTCGACAAGGCGTGGCGGGACTCCTCGCGATGCGAATCGGCTTCGACGCTGCCCTTCACCGGCGGCTGGCTGTTGTATCTCGGCTACGAACTGGCCGGGGAAATAGAACCCACCTTGAACCTGCCGCGCGATTCGGATGCCGGGACGCCGGTGGCGTTGGCGCTGCGCTGCCCGGCGGCGATCCTGGTCGACCGCGAGCGCGGGCGCACGCTGCTGGTCACGGAAGGCGAGGATCGCGCGGATCTGCTGGACGCGATGCAACGCGATCTCGAGCGGTGCGCGGAAATCGCCGCTTCCGATCCGCCGCACCCGCTGGAAATCATCGAGGACGATCCGCTGGATTTTCTCGCGGGCGTGGCGCGCATCCACGAATACCTGCGTTCGGGCGACACGTTCCAGGTCAATCTCTCGCGCCAATGGCGCGCGCGTTACGACACGCCGCAGGATCCGGCGAAAATCTACGGGTCGTTGCGCCGGGCCAATCCCGCGCCATTCTCGGGACTGCTGCAATGCGGCGGCTGGGCGATCGCCAGCTCTTCGCCGGAGCGATTGCTCGAAATCCGCCACGGCGTCGCGCAGACGCGTCCGATCGCGGGCACCCGGCCGCGCGCGCGCGGGGATGACGATGCGGCGCGCATCCGCGAACTGCTGGCGCACGCCAAGGAGCGTGCCGAACACGTGATGCTGATCGACCTGGAACGCAACGACCTCGGCCGCGTCTGCGTACCGGGCACCATCGAGGTCGACGAGTTGATGACGGTCGAGAGCTACGCGCACGTGCACCACATCGTTTCGAACGTGCGCGGCCGGATTCGCGAAGGCGTCACGCCCGGGCAGGCGATCGCTGCCGTTTTCCCCGGAGGCACGATCACCGGATGCCCCAAGGTTCGCTGCATGGAGATCATCGCCGGGCTGGAACGCGCGCCACGCGGACCGTACACCGGAGCGCTCGGCTATCTCTGCAACAATGGCGACCTCGACCTGAACATCCTGATCCGCACGTTGAGTTTGCGCGGTGATGAAATCACCTTCCGCGCCGGTGCCGGCATCGTCGCCGATTCCGATGCTGCGCGCGAGCTGGAAGAAACGCGCGCAAAGGCGCGCGGGTTGTTGCACGCGTTGGCCATGGACGCATGAGCGACCGCGTGCTGGTGAACGGCGAGGAGCGCGCGCAAGTGGCGGCGAGCGATCGCGGGCTGCTCTATGGCGATGGCTTGTTCGAAACGATCCTGTTCGTGCGCGGTACGGCGCCGCTGTGGCCGCGGCACATGCAGCGGTTGCTGCACGGATGCGAGCGGCTGCTTCTGCCTGCGCCGGATATTGCAATGCTCGCCGGAGAAGCCGTCGCGGTCGTCGCGGGCATGCCGCGCGCGGTCGTGCGGGTCACCCTGACGCGCGGCAGCGGCGAGCGCGGTTACGCGCCTCCGGCAAACGGCGCGAGCACGCGCGTCGTGGCGGCGTTCGAACCGCCGTTCATCCCGCTGGATTGGTACGCGCGCGGAATCCGGGTACGCTTCGCCGACTTGGCACTGGCCGCGCAGCCGCGCCTGGCCGGCATCAAGCATCTGAATCGCCTGGAGCAGGTGCTCGCGCGCGCGGAATTGAACGATCCGGAAGTTGTCGAAGCACTGCTGTCCGATAGGGAAGGTCACGTGATCAGTGCAACCGCCGCCAACTTGTTCCTCGTTCGCCATGGCCGAACGGTCACGCCGGCGCTCGATCGTTGCGGCGTTGCCGGCGTGGCGCGTGCGGAGGTGCTGGCCGCGATGCCGGAAACGCAGGTGCGCGACATCACGCACGAGGAACTGCTGCAGGCCGACGAAATCTTTCTCGCTTCCAGCGTGCGCGGCATCCTGCCGGTGCGCGAATTGCCAGGTCGCGCGCTGGCGCCCGGGCCGCGCGCGCGGACGATGCAGGCGCACTGGCGCGAACTCGGACTGGCTGCCCCGGAGTGCGGGGGATGACGCGCGCCATCGAAACGGCGGGAAACGCGCGCGGCGGCGTCCTTCTGGTCGTGCTGGTCCTGGTCGTGCTGGCGGCGGTCGCGGTCGCCGCATGGTTCGGTTTCGACTACATGCGCTTTCGCGACGCGCCGCTGGCGGTGCGCGGTACCGGCCAGACCTTCGAAATCGGCAAGGGCGAAAGTTTCCGCGACATCGTGCGCGACCTGCGCAACGCGCGCCTCTCCGCCGCGCCGCCGCTGTACTGGCGTGCGCTGGCCGAGCAACTCGGCGTCGCCGGTTCATTGCACGCGGGCGAATACGCACTGGCGCCCGGCATCACCGCGCGCGCGTTGCTGGAAGACATGGCGCGCGGCCGCGTGCTGCAACGACGCGTGACGCTGGTGGAAGGCTGGACCTTCCAGCAGGTGCGTGCGGCGCTCGCGGCAGCGCCGAGGTTGGCACAGGATGGCGCCCGGCTTTCGAACGACGAACTGATGACGAAGCTCGGCGCAGGCGGCCAGAACCCCGAAGGCGAATTCATGCCCGATACCTACGACTATGTACTCGGCATGAGCGACATCGACGTGCTGAAACGCGCGCACGCGGCGGTGCGGGCGTACCTCGATGCGCATTGGCCGCAACGCGACGCATCGGTCCCGCTGCAAACTCCTTACGAAGCGCTGATTCTGGCGTCCATCGTGGAAAAGGAAACCGCGCAGGCGAGCGAGCGCCCGCGGATCGCGGGCGTGTTCGAGCGCCGGCTGGAACTCGGCATGAAACTGGAGACCGACCCGACCGTGATCTACGGGCTGGGCGCGAGCTACGACGGCCGCATCCACGCGCGCGACCTGCAAACCGATACGCCTTACAACACCTACACGCGTGCGGGCCTGCCGCCGACGCCGATCGCGCTGCCCGGCCGCGCCGCGATCGATGCCGTGCTGCACCCGGCGCCGGGCGATGCGCTGTATTTCGTCTCGCGCGGCGATGGCACGCACGCGTTCTCCTCGACGCTCGCGGAGCACAACCGCAACGTCGCGATCTACCAGTTGCACCGCGATCCGGCCGCGAAGCCGACGTCGGGTTCCAGTGCGCAGGAACCGGCGAGCGGCACGAGCAGCGCGAAGAAGAAACCCGCATCCAGAAAGTCGCGTCATTCGCATCCATGACATCCATGCGCGGCAAACTGATCACGCTGGAAGGCGGCGAGGGCGCCGGAAAGAGCACGCTGCTCGCCGGCCTGCACGCACACCTTGAACGCGCCGGAATCGAAGTGCTGCAGACGCGCGAACCCGGCGGCACCGCGCTGGGCGAGGGGGTGCGCCTGCTGGTGCTCGATCCCGCACTGCGCACCATCGCGCCGCAAACGGAGGCGCTGCTGATGTTCGCGGCGCGTGCGCAACTGGTGCGTGAACTGTTGCGCCCGGCGCTCGCGGCGGGACGCTGGGTGCTGTGCGACCGCTACACGGATGCGAGCTATGCCTACCAGGGCGGCGGGCGCGGCCTCGATACGGCGCTGATCGCGCAACTGGAGGCGATCGCCACCGAGGAGCTGACACCCGATCTGACCCTCCTGCTCGATCTGCCCGTCGCGCACGGCCGCGAGCGAACGCACGTACGCGGCGACGCCGACCGCATCGAGCGTGAGGACGACGGATTCTTCGAACGCGTGCGGCAGGCCTATCTGGCACGGGCCGCGGCCGAGCCGCGGCGCTTTCGCGTACTGGACGCGGGGTGCTCCGTGGATGAAGTGCTTGCCGCCGCGATCGTCGCGGTGGATGCGCTGCGCGAAGGCACCGCCGCATGAACGCGGATCTCCCCCCATGGCTCGCCGGCGCATGGACCGCGCTGGCGGCGCGCGCCGAGCGCGGACAGCTGCCGCATGCGTTGCTGCTCGCCGGTGCCGAAGGCCTGGGCAAGCGCGCATTCGCGGAAAGCTTCGTGCGCGCGCGTTTGTGCCGGCGGCCGCGATCGGGCCGCGCCTGCGGCGAGTGCAAGGCCTGCTCGTTGCTGCAGGCCGGCACGCATCCCGATCGCGTGCTCGTCACTTTCGAGGTCAATGAAAAAACGCACAAGCTGCGTACCGAAATCAGCGTCGAACAGATCCGCGCGCTGTCCGCGCGGCTGGCGATGGCCTCGCAACTCGGCGGCTGGCAGATCGCCGTGATCGATCCCGCCGATGCGATGAATGCGGCGTCGTCCAACGCGTTGCTGAAAACCCTGGAAGAGCCCACCGCATCGAGCCTGATCGTGTTGGTCGCGGATCAGCCGTGGCGATTGCCGGCAACGATCCGCAGCCGCTGCCAGCGCATCGACTTCGCTGCGCCGCTGCGCGCGCAGGCGGAACAATGGTTGCACGCGCAGGGCGTGCGCGATCCGCAGCGCGCGCTCGATGCGACCGGCGGCAATCCGGGCCGCGCGCTCGCCTTCGCCCAGGGCGACGAATTGCAACGGCGAGACTCCGTGGCGAAGGACCTGGTCGCGCTTGCGCGCGGACGCGCATCCCCCTGCCAGCTCGCGCACGCGTGGGGCGCGGACGAGCCGCTCGCGCGGCTGGAACACGCCGCCCGGCTGCTGCACGACGCGGCGCGCGATCGCGCGCGAGGCGAGGCATCCGCATTCGATCCGCCGTGGGGTGCCGCGTCGCTGCAGGAAGGATTCGATCGCGTCAATCGTTTGCGCGAATTGCTGCGCGGGCCGCTGCGACCGGAGCCTGCGCTGATCGAATGCCTCGCCCCGTTCGATCGCGCAAGCTGATCGAAAGCCCGCGCCGGCATGCTGCGCACCCTCATCAGGAAACCGCCGCATCTCGGGCAGCCATGAATCCGGATCACCTGCTCGCGCCGGGCGACACCTTGATGGTGGTCGCGCCGCACCCCGACGACGAATCGCTCGCGGCGGGCGGATTGATCCAGCGCGCATTGGCGAACGACGCGCGGGTGCACATCGTGCTCGTCACCGACGGAGACAACAATCCTTGGCCGCAACGCGTGCTGGAGCGTCGCCTCCGTGTCGATGCGACGGCGCGCCGGCGTTGGGGCGAGCGCCGGCAACTCGAAGCGCGGCACGCCTTGCAGGAACTCGGCGCGGAGACATCGGCGGTGCATCGCCTCCGATGGCCGGATGGCGGCGTCACCGCGAAACTGGTGGACGACTCCACTGCGGCGATCGCGCAGTGGCAGGCCCTGCTCGAGGAAATCAGGCCCACGTTGCTGGTGCTGCCGGATCTTGCCGACGCGCATCCGGACCACAGCGCGCTGCACGTCCTACTCGAACTCGCGTTGGGAGCATTGCCCGCCGCGCGGCAACCGCATTGTCTCTGCTACCTGTTGCACGGAAGCGCACGGATCGACGAAACCCGGCGCATGTCGCTGGCGCTGACGCCGCGCGAAGGCGCTCGCAAGCGCGCGGCGATCCTGGCGCATCGAAGCCAGATCGCGTTGAGCCGCGGGCGCTTGCTGCGCTTCGCAGGTGAAGAGGAACGATTGGCGCTGGGCAGCGGCGATCAATCGCTGTCCGGTCCGCGCCTGCCGTGGCAGGTGCCGCGCTGGATGCGCGGTTTCATGGCGCTGTTCGCGGTGGACGCGCAAGGCGGCCAGCGCCTCGACTGTGACGGCGCGCACGAAGGCGCGGCCTTGCTCTGGCGCGACGGCATGCCGGCGGCGTCTCTGGCCCGGCCGTTGCAAGCGCCGTACTACGTGAAACTGTATTCCACCCTGCCGTCGCCGTGGGTGTTCGACCGGTGGGGCTGGAGACGGTTCCGGTCTTGACCGCATCGGCGCCGGCGCGCAAGCTGCGGTCGCGCAGAGAGGTAAGCACATGGCTCCCGGTTCGAACACAGTCGGCATGCCGCGCCAGGGCATCCTGTCGCTCGCGATCAAGGACAAGAACGCGCTCTACAACGCCTACATGTCGTTCGTGAAGGGCGGCGGCCTGTTCGTGCCGACCATGAAACGCTACAACCTCGGCGACGAGGTGTTCCTGCTGCTGACATTGCCGGAAGAAAAGGATCGCCTGCCGGTGGCCGGCAAGGTGGTGTGGATCACTCCGACCGCCGCGCAGGGCAACCGCACCGCCGGCATCGGCGTCCAGTTCACCGAGTCCGCCGATGGCGAAACCGCGCGCACCAAGATCGAATCCATCCTCGCCGGCATCCTCGGTTCGGAGAAGCCGACGCAGACGATGTGAACCGGAACCCGGGACTCGCGAACAAGAAGAAAGCCGGCGCAAAGCCGGCTTTCTTGTTTGAGATCACAAGGGCACCTGCCAGCGAGGCGCGCATGGGCCACGGTCGCAAGGCAAGCCGCTGCTTCGAAAGCGCAGCGAATTCGTGGACTGTGGACGGGCGCATATTCGAAGCGTGAGACGGCGCACATGGCCGTCCCCCGTCGGCACGGCGACTGCACTGATGTTCGTGCGACGCAGTCAACCAGGGGGACGATATGCGCAACATCTTTCTTGCTTTGATGGCTTTGCTGGTCTTTGGAGCCGCACTGGCCCAATACCCGGCGACGCAGCCGCCATATCAAACGCAGCAGACGAACATCACCGTTCAATCCCTTGACCGGCCTGCAAAGGCCGTGAGTGACATGGCACCGAGCGATGCATCCGGGCGGTGTCGCGATGGGAGCCATGGCCTCGGCATCGAACGCAGCGGGACTTGCTCCGGCCACGACGGAATGGCGCGCTAACTCCGGGATGGCCGGGACGCCACTGGCCCGACTCAATGGCGCAAAATCCGAGGGCGTGCTGATGATGTTCAACGGAAGATCGCATTTGCCCCGGATCTTCCAGAAACAAAGGCCGCCCATTGCTGGCGGCCCGGACAATCGACCTGATTGGTCGGGGAGACAGGATTTGAACCTGCGACTTCTACGTCCCGAACGTAGCGCTCTACCAGGCTGAGCTACACCCCGAGGAACCGCGAATTTTACCGGCGGCCTTGAACGTGGCGCAAGCCGCGGCGCGGGGCGGCGAACGGCTCTGCTAATCTTCGCGCTTTGCCCCGCCGCACGAGGAATCCATGCCGCCCACCCCGCCGCGCACCATGCCGGGCGTGCTCGAACTGCTGCCGCGCGACCAGATCGCCTTCCAGGCGATGCTGGACGGTGTCCGGCACGGATTCGAACTGTACGGCTTCCTGCCGATCGAGACGCCGGCCATCGAGTATTCCGACGTGCTGCTGACCAAGACCGGCGGCGAAACCGAGCGGCAGGTGTATTTCGTGCAATCCACCGGCGCGCTGGGCACGGGCGCGGGCGAGAAGCCGGAACTCGCGTTGCGTTTCGATCTCACCGTGCCGCTGGCGCGCTATGTGGCCGAGCACGAGCGCGACTTGGCGTTTCCATTCCGCCGTTACCAGATGCAGCCCGTGTATCGCGGCGAGCGCGCGCAGCGCGGAAGGTTCCGCGAGTTCTATCAGTGCGACATCGACGTGATCGGCAAGGACGACCTGCCGATCCGCTACGACGCGGAAATCCCCGCGGTGATCCACGCAGTCTTCAGCGCGCTGGACATCGGTGCCTTCACCATCCAGATCAACAACCGCAAGTTGATGCGCGGGTTCCTGGAGGGCCTCGGCCTTGCCGATGTGGAGACGCAGACGCGGATGCTGCGCGAGGTGGATAAGCTGGACAGGCGCGGCGCCGAACACGTCCACGCGGTGCTCACGGGCGAGGCGTTCGGCCTGTCGCGCGCGGTCGCGCAGCGGGTGCTGGATTTCGTCAAGATACGCTCGGCGTCGCTCAGCAACGCGCATGCGGAACTGGAGGCGCTTGGCTCGGGCAGCGAAACCTTCGAACAGGGCCGCGCCGAATTGCGCGAGGTGCTGGATACCGTGACGGCGTTCGGCGTGCCGGAATCGGCGTTCGCGCTGAACCTCTCGATCGCGCGCGGCCTGGACTACTACACCGGAACCGTCTACGAAACCAGCTTGAACGATCATCCAGAAATCGGTTCGATTTGTTCGGGTGGGCGCTACGACAACCTTGCCGGGCAGTACACGAAGTCGAAATTGCCGGGCGTGGGAATCTCGATCGGGCTGACGCGGTTGTTCTGGCAGTTGCGCGAAGCGGAGCTGTTGCGCGCACCCGGCGGTGGCGTGGAGGCGCTGGTGACGCAAATGGACGAAGCGCGCTGGCCGGAGTGCCTCGCGATCGCGCGCGAACTGCGCGACGCCGGCATCGCGACCGAGCTGGTCCTCGAACATGGCAAGCTGGGCAAGCAGTTGAAATACGCCGACCGCATCGGCGCGCACTTCGCGCTGGTGCTGGGACAGGACGAAGCCGCGCGCGGGGTGGTGGCGGTAAAAGACCTGCGCACCGGCGAGCAATCCGAGATCTCGCGCGGCGAGTTGGCGGCTAGATTGCGCGATGCGTTGCGAAGCGGGGCGCGACCATGAGCGAGCGCATCGTGCTCGACGGTTCGCAGCTCACGCGCGCGCAGGTGGTGGCGATCGCACGGCATGGAGCGATGGTCGGGCTGGATCCGATGCAGTTGCAACGCGTGGCACATGCGGCGGATTTCCTGGTCGAGAAGATGCGCTGCGGCGAGCCGATCTACGGCGTGACCACCGGATTCGGCAGCAATGCCGACAAGTTGCTCGGCTCGCACCGCGTGCGCGAGGAGCTGCCCGGCCGCAATCCGGAAGCGCGGGCGGACACCCTGCCGGAAGAATTGCAGCACAACCTGATCGTGACGCACGCGGTTTGCGTGGGCGAGCCGCTGGCCGCCGAAGTCGTGCGCGCGATGCTGGCGATCCGCATCAACACGCTGATGCGCGGGCATTCGGGCATCCGCGTGCAGACGTTGCAGGCGCTCGCGGCCTTGCTCGATGCCGGCGTGATTCCGGTTGTGCCGGAGAAAGGTTCCGTCGGCGCCAGCGGCGACCTGGCGCCGCTCTCGCACCTGGCGATCGTGCTGCTGGGTGGCGGCGAGGCGTTCTTCGCCGGCGAACGAATGCCCGGCGCCGAAGCTTTGCGACGCGCAGGCTTGCAACCGATCAGGCTGTCCTACAAGGAAGGCCTGGCGCTGAACAATGGCACCGCGCAAATGCTCGCCACCGCGGTATTGGCGCTCGACGGGCTCGAATATCTGCTCGACGTGGCCGATCTCGCCGCGGCGATGACGCTTGATGCCTTTGCCGGCCGCAGCGGTGCGCTGCGGCCTGAAGTGCATGCGTTGCGCCCGCATCCGGGCCAGATAGATGCCGCGGCGCATGTGCGTCAATTGTTGCAAGACTCATCATTGATCGACATCCCTTATCACCTGGTGCCGCGCTTCAGGACCTGGACGGCGCAGAGCTGGAGCGATGAGGAAGATCGGCGCCTTAGTTTCGACATCGCCTGGGAGTGGGTGCCGCCCGGCCAGCGCCACGGGCGTGAAGCGTTCTATCAACGCTTCCTGCCGTTCCGGGGTGGCAAGAAGCACCAGCCGCAGGACGCCTACTGCCTGCGCTGCATGCCGCAGGTGCACGGCGCGGTGCGCGATGCGTGGATGCAGGCCTGCCGTGTGATCGACGTCGAATTGAATGCGGTCACCGACAATCCGCTGATCTTCCCGGACAACGGCGACGCACGCCACATCGAAGAGCAGGTGATCTCGGCCGGGCATTTCCACGGCATGCCGCTGGCGCTGGCGATGAGCTACATCAAGGCCGCCATGCCGGTGCTTGCTTCGATTTCGGAGCGCCGGTTGAACAAGATGGTGGACGCGGCGACCAGCGACGGACTGCCGGCGTTCCTCACCGGCAACGAGGACGGTACCGATTCCGGTTTCATGATCGTGCAATACACCGCGGCCGCGCTGGTCAACGATCTCGCCACGCGTGCGCATCCTGCATCGGTTTACTCGATTCCGACTTCTGCCAATGCGGAAGATCACGTGTCGATGGGTGCCAACGAGGCACGGCACGTGTTGGCCATGACCGGGGATCTTTCCGATGTGCTGGCACTGGAGCTGTATGCGGCAGCGCAGGCGCTCGACTATCGCCAGGAGATGTTGAACGCGGCGCGGAGGCTGGCTGCGCGCGGCGACTGGCGCGCACTCGCGGGCAAGGTCGGCAATGCGCCGCGCGAGGACTCGCGCGACTATCCGCAATTCGAGGAGGAGGTCCGGGTGCTGATGTCGCAACTGGCCGACGCACCGGATTTCCACTCGGGCGAAGCCGTTCGCGCGGCGCATGCGCGCATCCGGGATACGATTCCGTTCATGCACCGCGACCGCGCGATGGATGGCGACATCGCGCAGGTCTGCCGCATGGTGCGGGAGCGACGGCTGGCGTGATTTCAACCGGTAGCGGGCACGAGCGCCTGCAATGCCTGGGCATCAGAGGACAGTGCCTCGAACAGCGCCAGTTGATTGCGCGCGCGTTCGAGGTTGTGCCCGGCATGCGTGATGCGGAAATACCGGTCGCCATCCAGATGGTCGGTCAGGAAGCGCAGCGCCACCACGCCCGTGATCAGACGCGCGCCGAACAGCAGGTTGCCGCGTTCCAGGGGCGTCAGCAGGGCGCCGCAACCTTCGACGTAGCCGCCGGCGAGCGCTTCGAAATACTCGCACCGCGCGCAGACTCGCGACAGTTCGGACGAGTCCTCCGGCACCGGGCTCAGCATCGTGCGCGCCATGTCGCCGAAATCGAACAGCAGCGAACCCGGCATGACAGTGTCCAGGTCGACCACGCACGTAGCGCGGCCCTCGTTATCGAACAGCAGGTTGTTCAACTTGCAGTCGTTGTGGGTGATGCGCGTTGGCAGGCCGCGTTCCAGCAGCGCCTGCCAGCGCGGCAACAATTCCTCGTATCGCGAAGCCGCCTCGCACGCTTCGCGGCACGTCGCGGCGCGGCTGGCGCGATCGGCCCGCAACGCATCGCGGAATGCCCCGAAGCGCGAAACCGGATCGTGGAACTTCGGGATCACTTCGCCGACTTCGCCGACCGGCAGCGGGGCGAGCGCCGCGGCGAAGGCGCCGAACGCCCGGCCGGCTTCGCGGGTCATCGCGGTGCCGTCCGCGATGTCGAAGGTATGCGTGTCAGGCACGTGACTGTACATGCGCCACCAGCTTCCATCGGGCAGCACAGCGGCGGGCTCGCCCGCGAGTGTCGGCATCAACTCCAGGACCGAATAGTCGTAACGCCCGCGCGCGCGTTCGTGCCCGAGATGCGCGGTGACGGCATGGCAATTGCGCATCACCAGCCCGGGATCGCGGAACACGTGGGTGTTGAGGCATTGCAGTACGCGCTGGCGGCCGTCTTCGTCGCGCACGAGCAGGGTGCGATTGATCAGCCCGTTGCCGAGCGGGGAAAACTGCGCACGCGGACCGAAACCCCAGGCGGTCGCGAGCGCTGCCCGCACGACCGGATGAAGGTCGCAATCGCTGCGCGCCGTGCGCGATGTCCCGGTCACTGCGAACCCGTGCCGTCGTTAGTCTTCGCCGGCGCGAACGGCACCGGCGGGCCGGCGGTGAAACCCGCACGCCACCGGGCCAGCTGCGTGGAAATGCCCGATCCCACGGAAATCTGCGGTTCGGATGGCGTGTAGCGATCGCGCTTTTCCCATTGCGCCACTTCGTTGCGTGCGTCGCCGAACGCCTGGCTGAAATCCGCGTGGCGATTCAACGCATCCACCAGGAACGCGTGCCCGAACCAGGTAAGTTGCGACTGCTCGCCGCAACCGAACGAGGAGCGGTCGCTGCGCGCGGCCGCGATCACCATCGTGCCGTTGCCATGCAGGGGCGGAATGAAACCGCCGGAGTAACAGGCATTGACGACGATCACTTTGTACTTGAACGGATGCTCGGCGAGGATGCCGGGCAAGTCGCGTGCGCCGATCTGGTCCAGCGGCAATGGATCCATGTCGACCAGCAGGGTGTGGTCCTCGCTGCCATGTGTGGTGAGGTACAGCAGCAGGATGTCCTGGTCGACATCCATCTTTCCCGCGATCGCATCCAGCGCCGATTCCAGATTGCTCCAATCGGCCAGCGGCCGGCTATCGAGCGCAGCCGGGTTGTTCTCGAGCACGATGACGTGGCCCCCTGCACCGAAGCGCTTCGAAAAAAGCCGCTCGAAGTATTCGACCTCGTTGCGGAACACGTTCTCGCTGCCGTCGCCGGCGAAGGCGATCGCGTAGAGGTTGACCTTGCCGGGCGTGCGCGGTCGCAGTTGCGCGATGGCCTTGTTCAGCAAGTCGGGCTGCTCGTAAAGCACTTGTTCCGGCGTCGGCGCGTTGCGGGGCCAGCTCCCGTCCGGCAGCAGGGAAGGTGGCGATTCGGCATCCAGCAGCGGCTTGCGCACCAGAGGCGCGTCGGGCGCCGCGATCCTCGAAGAAGCAGAAGCGCGAATCGTGGTGCGTGGCTGCGGAGCACCCTCGCGTCCGGCGTAAAAGGCGGCCGTAGCGCCGACACCAAGCGCGAATGCGAGCAGGGCGACCGGCGCGGCACGCATCAGGGATCGATCGAGCCGAAATCGGCGACGCAAGGGTGCTTCGCGTCGGCCCGGCATCGCTCCGGCGCCCGGCAGACTTGGATGGTGCGCATGCCCGCGCCGCGCGCCGCGTCCAGCTCGGCTTCGACGTCGGAGAGGAACAGGATGCGATCCGCTGTCGTTCCGATCGCCTCGGCGATGCGCAGGTACGAACCGCGTTCGCGCTTGCCCCCGATTTCGGTGTCGAAGAATCCGTCGAACATCGATGCGAGATCACCAGCCTGGGAATGGCCGAAGAACAATTTCTGCGCCTGCACGGAGCCGGACGAATACACGTAGAGTCGCAAACCCTGCGTTTTCCATTCGCGCAATTTCGCCTCGACCTCCGGATACAGGTGCGCGCGATAAGCGCCGCGCTCGTAGCCGTCCTTCCAGATCATCCCCTGCAATGCCTTCAGCGGCGTGGCCTTGCGGTCTTCCTCGATCCAGTGCAGCAGCGTGACCACGAGGGCGCCGCGATCGTCTTCAGCCAGGCCCGCTTCTCGCGCCGTATCGCGCAAACAGCGTTGCACATCGCGCTCATCGGCGTGCGACTCGATGAAATCCGAAAGGTGCGCGCGCGAATAGGGAAACAGCACTTTCTTGACGAAGGCGATGGAACTGGTGGTGCCTTCGATGTCGGTGAGGATGGCTTCGATCCCGGCACTCACGCCGTCGCACCTGCGCGCATGCCTTCGGCGTATTGCGAATAGGCGGTTTCGATGGCGCGTTTCACGCCGATGGGATCGGCCAGCCGCTGCAGGAACATCGTCGTTTCGCCGCGCCCGGTGATTTCGATGTTGCCGAACCGGAAGATGCGGCCCGAGAAGGATTGTTTCAGATCCACGGTTTCGATCGACGCAAGCCTCAACTCCGTGGACGAGCGGCTGACGATGCCGGTCTTGCGGATCACCCGATGGTTGGTCACGCCCTGTTCGATCGAGCGCAGGATCAGCCATTCGTACAGCGCGAGTGCCAGCGTGATGATGGCTGCCGCGAGCGCGGCCCAGCCGAACCCGCTTCCGGTTCCGTCGGCGGCTGAAAATTCCAGCCACAGCAGTGCGGCCACGATGATCGCGCCGAGCAAAAGCACGATCCACAACCTCAGCCAGACCAGCCAGTGCAGGTGGAACATCGCCACGATCTTCTCGCCGGGCGCGAGCGACTGCTGGATGTATGAAGCCATGATTCTCCCCGATCAGTTCTGCAAGCGCGGAAACCGCTGTGCGATTTCATCCCCGGTGAACTGCGCCACCCAGCCTTCCGGATTGGTGAACAGGCGGATCGCGACGAAACCTGGGTTGGGCCCCATGTCGAACCAGTGCCGGGTGCCGTCCGGCACGCCGATCAGGTCGCCCTGCGTGCACAGCACCTCGTACACTCGGTCGCCGATGTGCAGCGTGAACAGGCCTTCGCCGGCGACGAAGAAGCGCACTTCGTCTTCGGCGTGGGTGTGCTCGTTGAGGAATTTCTGCCGCAGCGCATCCTTCTGCGGGTGGTCGGCGGAGAGCGAAATCACGTCCACGGCCTGGTAACCGTGCTCACGCTGCAGGCGCTCGATGTCCGCGCGATAAGCGGCGATCACTTTTTCCTGCGGATCGCCTGGAGCAATCGGCGAGGCGGCGCGCCAGCGTTCGAAGCGCACGCCGACCTTGCCGAGCTCGCGCGCGATCTGCGCGTGGTCGTCCAGAGTCCGCATCGGCGTTTCGCCGCCATTTTCATCGAAGACACGCAGGCGACTCATGCCCCCAGCCTCCTCAAGTCCAGTTCGCACGCCAGCATGAATTCCATTGCCTCCAGATGACGCTTTGCTTCCTCCATGTCGCGGCCCCAAGTGTAAACGCCATGGCCGTCGATCAGGTACGCATGCAGCGGTTTGCCCGAGTCCAGCCAGCGATCCACACGCGTCATCAGTTCGGGCATGTCCTGGGAGTTGGGGAACACCGGGACTTCCAGCGTGGCCTCGTGGGTGACCTGGCCGGCGAACGCTTTCAGCAATTCGTAGCCGGCGAGCTCGATCACGCCGGCCGCGGCGAACAGCCGCGAAGCGACGGTCTGGTTGCGCGAATGGGTGTGCAGCACCGCGCCGGCTTCGGGGAATCGGCGATAGATTTGCGCGTGCAGCGCGGTTTCCGCGGAAGGGCGCAGTGTCGTGTCGACCGCATGGCCCGCCATGTCGACTACCATGATGTCGTCTGCTTCGAGCGCGCCCTTGTCCCGGCCGGATACGGTGATCGCGGCATGCTCCTCGTCCAGCCGCATCGAGAAATTGCTGCTGGTGGCGGGAGTCCAACCCAGCGCGGCCAATCCGGCACCCACGCGTGCGATCTCCCTTGCGCAGGCTGACAAGCGTTGGGCGTCCATCTGCGCCGGGTTGCGCGTGGCGGCAACACGTTTGTTCATGCGGCTGAATGTAACACGCGTGGACGCGCCGGACCGGGCCGCGCGGGGGTACGATAAGGATGGGTGGGCCTACGCTTCAGGAGAACATCAAATGAGAGAACGCATTCAATCGTCCCGTCGGAGATTCCTCTCGCTGATGGGTGGCATCGCGGGTTCGGCGTTGTTGTTGGGCGCCTTGCCACGACGCGCACGCGCGGCCGACCTGCCGCACCTTACCGAAGCGGATCCGACCGCGAAGGCATTGCATTACACCGGGGACGCGACCAAGGCCCCGGCTCCGCACAAGGCGGGCCAGGAATGCGCGAACTGCCGGTTCTTTTCGGGGGCGAGCGGGCAGGCCTACGGGCCGTGCCAGTTGTATCCCGGCAAATCCGTCGCGGCGAAAGGGTGGTGCGCGGGATATTCGGCCAAAGCCTGATTGCGCATGCGGATGTTCACCGCGACCAGGCCGAAAGTTTCGGCGTGGGTACCGCGGCTGCGCGAGCGGAAGATCACCGAAGGCTGTATGAAAACAATCGCCCGGATACGACAGGCGAGGAGCTGACAACGCCTGTCGCACCGGGCGACTATCCGGGGTCCACTGCCAATGGGAAAGCCCGCGGAGGAAGGATCATAACGCGGGTCAGTCAGGGTAGCCAATGCGCCAGGGCTGTCCACATAAACGACTATTTAACACCATTTTAAACAACGGCTTGTCGAGCATATCGAAAGCCGATTCGTGTTTCCTTCAGGACATACCTTTGAGTACGGAATCCGACGCCCGAAGAGGACCTCAATGCAGCCGGCTGTGGCGGTAGCCATAGCCGAAATAGATGGCGAAACCGATCACCGTCCAGACCACCATCAGCGTCCAGTTGTACCAAGCCATCTGTGCCAGCAACACCAGGCAGCTGAGAACTCCCAACGTGCAAATCACCGGCGCAAAGGGCACGCGGAACGTGCGCGGTTTGTCCGGATCGGTACGGCGCAAGATCAGCACCCCCAGGCACACCGCGAGGAACGCGATAAGCGTGCCCATCGAAACGAAGTCGCTGAGCACGTCCAGCGGCAGCAGCGCGGCCAATGCAGCGATCCCCAAACCGGTGATCACGGTGTTGATGTGCGGAGTGCGGTACCTCGCGTGGATCTTCGTGAAGACCCGCGGCAGCATGCCGTCCCCGGCCATGATCATGAAGATGCGCGGTTGCGCGATGATCATGCATAGCACCACCGAAGCCAGACCGATCATCGCGCCGACTTCCACGATCCAGCGCAACCAGTTGAGCTGCGGATGACCCGCGATCGCGGTCACTACTGGATCGGTCGTCCCCAGATCGGCATAGGACACCAGCCCGACCATCACCGCCGACATGGCGACGTACAACACGGTGCAGATCACCAGCGAGCCGATCATTCCGATCGGCAGGTCACGTTGCGGATTCTTGGCTTCTTGCGCGACCGTCGAGGTGGTTTCGAAACCAATGTAGGCGAAAAACACCATCGCCGCGCCGCGCAGCACGCCATCCCAGCCGTATTTCTCCGGGCCCTGTTGCGCCGGGATGAACGGGTGCCACAGATCGGTGTTGACGTAGTGGATGCCCGCGGCGATCACCAGGATCACCAGCGCGACTTTCAGGATCACCATCGCGACGTTGACGCCGCTGGATTCACGGATGCCGACGTAGCACAACCAGGTCAGCGCCAGAACGATTCCGACGGCAGGCAAGTTGAACAGCGCGCCGGTTGCCGCGAGGTGACCATTCGCGAACGTGACCGGCGCATTGGTCAGTACCGCCGGCAACTGTATGCCCACGTGCGCGAGCAGACTGGTGAAATAGCCTGTCCAGCTTGCCGCGACTGCGGAGGCCGACACGCCGTATTCGAGCACCATGTTCCAGCCGATGAACCAGGCTGCCAGCTCGCCCAGTGTGGCGTAGGCATACGAATACGAGCTGCCCGACATCGGAATCAGCGTCGCGAACTCGGCGTAGCACAGCGCGGTGAAACCGCAAGCGATCGCGGCCAGCACGAACGACAGCACCACCGCCGGGCCCGCATGCAGCGCAGCGGCCTGCCCGGTCACCACGAAGATGCCGCTGCCTATCACCGCACCGATGCCGAGCGCGGTCAACGCGCCTGGGCCCAGCGTGCGCTTCAGGCCCGCGCCGTGGCTCTCATCGGGAAAGTCGACTTTTCTGGCGAGCAGTTGTCGCAGCATGCGGACCTCGGGTTGCGGGTCGGTGTTGGGCTGACGTCAGACGACGTCTTCCAGCGAACGGGCAATGCCCTCGGGAGAAAGCTGGCTCCGGCGGTAGCCGTACAGGCCGTAGAGGACCAGGCCGATCGCCGCCCAGCCCGCGAAGACCAGCTTGGCGACGATGCTCAGGTTGACGAACAGCAGGATGCACCCGGCGACCGCGAGCGGGCAGACGATCCACACCATCGGCGTGCGGAACGGACGCGGGCGCTGCGGCTGCTGCCTGCGCAGGACCATCACGCCGATCGAGACCATCGCGAATGCCAGCAAGGTACCGGCGTTGGAGGTGTCCGCCAGTTTGCCGACCGGGAAAAGCGCGGCGCAGAGCGACACCACGATGCCGGTTACGTAGGTGATCACGTGCGGGGTGAAGAAGCGCGGATGCACGCTGGAAAACTTTTCCGGCAGCAGTCCGTCGCGCGCCATCGTGAAAAAGATGCGGGTCTGACCGAACATCATCATCAGGATCACCGAAGGCAACGCCACGATCGCCGCCAGCGCGATCAGGTTGCCGATCTGCGGGAAACCGAGCATGCGGATCACGTGCGCCAGCGGTTCATTGCTGCATACCAGCGACTGCGAACCCTTGCAGGCAGCGGCCATTGCCGGCGTGCCCGGATCCAGCGCCACGCCACTTGCGTCCAGCATCGGTTGCGCGCCCACCGATCCCGCCGCGCCATACCCCACCAGCAGATAGAAGATGGTGCAGATCGTGAGCGCCCCGATCAGGCCGATGGGAATATTGCGTTGCGGATTCTTGGTTTCTTCCGCCGCTGTGGAAACCGCATCGAAACCGACGTAGGCGAAGAAGATCGAAGCCGCCGCACCCAGCACGCCGACGCCGCCGGTGGGATTGCCCCAACCGGTCGGCAGGAACGGATGCAAGTTGACGCTCTTCACCGCAGGAAGCGAAAGTGCGATGAACGCCGTCAGTGCGATGATCTTGATGGCCACTAGCACCGCATTCACGCGGGCGCTTTTGGAAGTGCCGATCACCAGCAACCAGGTCACCGCCAGGCCGATCATGAACGCCAGGATATTGAAACCTCCGCCGAGGAACGGTCCCGTTTGCAACCATGTCGGCAGCGAAAGCGTGCCAGGCGTAACCAGACCGAAGACGCCGCTGTTGAGCAGTCCGTTCACGTAGCCTGACCAGCCCACGCATACCGCCGTCGCTCCGATCGCGTATTCAAGCACCAGCGCCCAGCCGACGACCCAGGCGATCAGCTCGCCCATTACGCCGTAGGTGTAGGTGTAGGCCGAGCCGGAAACCGGCACCATCGCGGCGAGTTCCGCGTACGCCAATGCAGCCAGTCCGCATACGACAGCCGCTATCACGAACGACAGCATCATCGCAGGCCCTGCCTTCTGGGCGGCCTCGGCAGTCAGCACGAAGATTCCGGTGCCGATCACCGCGCCGATGCCGAGCAGGGTGAGCTGGATCGGTCCCAGCTGCCGTTTCAGCGATTTCTTTTCGGCGGTGGCGAGGATCTGGTCGAGCGGCTTGATGCGCCAGAAGATCATTGCGTTCTCCCCGAGGGTTCTGCGCGTGTATGGAGGTGATCGTCGTGCGGCGCATCCGGCATCGCAGCGGGCCGAGCCTACGCGAGGCCGGCACGTTTGGGCAAGTATGGCGAATGTCAGGCTCTGCCCGAGAACTCCCCGGTAGCGGTATTCACCCAGACCTTGTCGCCGGTGCCGATGTACTCGGGTACCTGGATTTCGATGCCGGTGTCGAGTTTCGCGGGCTTGGTGCGCTTGGTCGCGCTGGCGCCTTTCAGTTCCGGCGCCGTGTCGACGACCATCAAGGCCACGCTGGACGGCACCTGCAAGGCCACCGGCGCATCGTCGATCAACTGAACGTAAAAACCATCGGCGCCTTCCGCGATGTAACCGGCGTTTTCTCCGATGGTATCTGGATCGAGCATGTAGGGCGTGTAATCTTCGGCATCCATGAACACGAACGCTTCGCCGTCCTTGTAGGAGAAATTCGCCGCGCGACGCGTCAATGCGATTTCACGCAGGTCATCATCGGCGCGCAGGCTGAGATCGAGCTTGCGCCCGCCCGGGATGGAATACAGCGTGAAACGGAACGTGACGTTGCCGCCGCGCGCGGTCGGTGCGCTGCGTTCGATGTCGCGCACCTGGTAGACGGCGCCCTGATGATCGACCACGTTGCCGCGTTTGATGTCGGAAGCTTTCATTTCGGCGCAAGCCTCACCGCGCCATCGAGCCGGATCGTCTCGCCGTTGATGTAGCGATTGACGAGGATGAACGCGACCAGGTCCGCAAATTCCTCGGGCCTGCCCAGGCGCGAAGGGAAGGGGATCGAAGCCGAAAGCGATTGCTGCACTTCGGCCGACATGCCGTCCACCATCGGCGTCCAGAAAATGCCGGGCGCGATGGTCGCCACGCGGATGCCGAAGCGCGCCAGCTCGCGAGCCATCGGCAGGGTCATGCCCACCACGCCGCCCTTGGACGCCGAATACGCGGCTTGCCCAATCTGGCCTTCGTAGGCGGCGACCGAAGCGGTGTTGATGATCACGCCGCGTTCGCCGTCTTCGCCGGCGTCATTGCCCTGCATCGAGGCAGCGCCGGCTTTGGCGATGTTGAAGCTGCCCACCAGGTTCACCATTACCGTTGTCTGGAATTGCGACAGCGGCATCGGCCCTTGCTTGCCGAGCACCCGGCCCGAACCCAGGATGCCGGCGCAGTTGATGACCACGTTCAGGCCGCCCATCGCATCGCGCGCTGCGGCGACGTTGGCGGTCGCCTCGTCTTCGGAAGTGACGTCCGTACGGAAAAAGCTCGCGCCGTCTCCCATTTCCCTGGCGGCGATCTGTCCCTTCTCGTCGTTGACATCGAACAGCGCGACCTTGCCGCCTTTCGCGGCCAGATGCGTTGCCACGGCGTGGCCCAGCCCGGATGCGCCGCCGGTGACGACGGCCTTGACCTTGTCGAGTTGCATGTAATTCTCCGCGAGCGAACCCGGCATTCTAAGGCAGGAGCCCGCATGCGGGTGAACGAGCATGCGCAGGAAACCGTCGACGCCTTCCGATCGGCGCCCATGCTTGCCCTCGATCTACGCTACAGCTCGCGGATGAAAAACCGATTGCAGCCGTGGTGCCCGGTGGTGCCCAGCGGACCCGGCAGCGGCACGAACCCCGATTTCGCGTACAGCGCCTGCGCGACGCCCATGCCGGTCAGGGTTTCGATGTAGCAGCGGCGAAAACCGCGACCGCGCGCGGCGTCGAGGCAGCGCCGCATCAGCGCATGGCCGGCACCGCGCCCCCGCAGTTCCGGCAGGAAATACATCTTGCGAAGCTCGCAGGTGTCCGCGTCGCCGCCGATCAGCGGTGCCACCCCGCCGCCGCCGAGCACGCGACCTTCGAGTTCGATCACGAAATACGCGCTCCGTGGCCGCGAATAGCTCGCGTGCATCGCATCGACTTCCGCATCGTGGATCGCGAACCCCGGACCGTCGGCGCCGAATTCCGGCATCACGCTGCGGATGATGCTGGCGACCGGCGCGTCGTCGCGCGGCTCTATCGCGCGGATCACGAAATCCGACGGCATCACGGCCCCTTGCTCGCCAACACTACGCTGCTGGTGGTGCTATGGCCCAGTTGCGATGCGAGCCATCGACCGGTTTCGATCAATTGCTGCAGGTCAATGCCGGTATCGATGCCCATGCCGTTCAACATGTAGGCGACGTCTTCGGTGGCGACGTTGCCGGTTGCGCCCGGCGCGAACGGGCAGCCGCCGGCTCCGGAAACGGCGCTGTCTACCACGTCCACGCCTTCTTCCAGGCAGGCGAGAATGTTCGCCAATGCCTGTCCGTAAGTATTGTGAAAATGCACCGCCAGTGCGCCGATCGGCACTTCCGCCGCGACCGCGCGCAACAGCGCGCGCGCCTTGTCCGGCGTGCCGACCCCGATCGTGTCGCCCAATGAAATCTCGGCGCAGCCGAGTCCATGCAGTTTTTTCGAAACGCGCACCACGTCGGCCAGCGGCACTTCGCCCTGGTAGGGACAACCGAGCACCGTGGAAACGTAGCCACGTATGCGCACGCCGTCGGCTTGCGCGCGTCGCATCACCGGCACGAAGCGGTCGATCGATTCGTCGATCGAGGCATTGGTGTTCTTGCGGCTGAATGTTTCCGAGGCCGCCGTGAACACCGCGATTTCATTCGCGCCGACGGCGCGCGCGCGTTCGTAGCCCTGTTCGTTGGGGACGAGCACCGGATAGCCCACTCCTTCGCGCTTGCGGATGCCGGTGAACACGTCTTCCGCGTCCGCCAGTTGCGGTATCCATTTCGGGCTGACGAAGCTCGTCGCCTCGATGGTGCGCAGGCCGCAGGCCGAAAGCCGGTCGATCAGTTCGATCTTGACGGCCGTGGGGACGATCGTCTTCTCGTTTTGCAGGCCGTCGCGCGGACCGACTTCGACGATGCGTACGGAAGAGGGGAGGGTGGAAGCGGGTGTCATTCGACGATGCCGTAGTTGCCCAGCCAGGTCTCTTCCGATGTGTAGGCTTCGCAGCGCCGATCAAGCTCGGCGTAGTCGGTGGCCAGCAGCACTCTTGCGCGATCGAAATGCTCGAGGTCGCGCCAGCGATCGATCGTCAGGTATTGCGCCGGTTGTCCGTCGAGTTTCAGCAATTCCGTACCGGCGTAACCTTCGGCCCGCGCGAACAGCCGCGCCCAGTCTCCGCGCGATCCGTAGGCCTGCTCGAAAGCCTTGATGGCTTCGGGCCTCACGCAGAATCGCCAGACGGTTGCGATCACGCCGGTTCGCTCCGCGCGAGCCGCACAAGCACGGCATCCGCCTCCACGAAGTCGCCCTCGGCGGCGCTTACGGATTCGACCTCGCCTGCGCGCGGCGCGCGCAAGGTCAGCTCCATCTTCATCGCTTCCATGACCAGCAGTTCCTGGTCCTTCTGTACTTCGTCACCGGCCTTGGCCTTGACCAGCACGATGCGGCCGGGCATCGGCGCCGCCACGCGATCGCCGCCTACGTCGAATTGCGTTTGGAAAGCGAACGCCGCAGCGCGGACGAATGCCTCGCGCGCATTCCCGTCGACATGCACGCGAACGTGCGCGGGATCGACAGCGGTGCGCACGCGCCGAGCTTCCCCGTCGAATTGCGCGATCAACCATTCGCCTTCGACCCGCGCGTGGCGGACGGTGCAGCGGGCCTCTTCATGCCGCAGGTCGTAGTCGCCGCCGTGGCCGCGCGCATCGATCTCGTGGCGCCGTCCCCGCAGCGCCAGCGCCACGATCCGCTTGCCCGCATGGCCGATGCGCCAACCATCGGCGACGGCCCAGGGCGAATGCGGATCGACGTCCGCAAGCGCGGACTCGCGCGCGGCGCGCTCCTGGTCGATCAACACGACCGTGGCCGCGGCGAACAGCGCGGCGGGCGAGGGTGGCGCGTCACCGGCAAGGAACTGGTCGAGGTGCCGATCCAGGTAGCCGGTATCGATCGTGCCTCCGACGATCGCCGGATGCCGCACCAGTCTTTCGAGGAAGGCGATGTTGGACTTCGGGCCGGCCACCTCGCATTCCGCCAGCGCTTCGCGCATGCGCGCCAACGCGCGCGGGCGGTCCTCGTCCCGCACGATCAATTTGCCGATCATCGGATCGTAGAAGATGGAGACGCTGTCACCGGGATCCACGCCCGCATCGACGCGCACGTGTTCCGACGGACGCGGCAACGCAAGCTTCTCGAGCTTCCCGGAGCCCGGCAGGAAGTTCTGTTCGGGGTCTTCGGCGTACAGGCGCACCTCGATCGCGTGGCCGCGTGCGTGCACCTGTCCCTGGGCCAACGGCAGCGATTCGCCGGCCGCGACACGCATTTGCCATTCGACCAGGTCCAGCCCGAGCGTTTCCTCGGTGACCGGGTGTTCCACCTGCAGGCGCGTGTTCATCTCCATGAAATGGAAGTCGCCGTCCGCGCCGACGATGAACTCGATGGTGCCCGCGCCGACATAATCCACCGCCTTGGCGGCCGCGACCGCGGCCCTGCCCATCGCGGCGCGGCGGGTTTCATCGAGAAAGGGCGATGGCGTTTCCTCGAGCACCTTCTGATAGCGACGCTGCGCCGAACACTCGCGTTCGTTCAAGTGGATCACGTTGCCGTGCGCGTCGCCGAACACCTGGAACTCGACGTGGCGCGGGTGCTCGATGTAACGCTCCAGGATCATGCGCGCATCGCCGAACGCACCTTGTGCTTCGCGTTGAGCGGAAGCCAGCGCGTCGGCGAAGTCCTTCTCCGCGCGCACGATGCGCATGCCCTTGCCGCCGCCGCCCGCCGCGGCCTTGACCATCAGCGGAAAGCCGATCTTTTTCGCCTGCGCGAGCAAGGTTTTTTCGTCCTGGTCTTCGCCGTGATAGCCGGGCACCAGCGGCACGCCGTGTCTCTCCATCAACGCCTTGGCTTGCGCCTTGGAACCCATGGCCTCGATGCTTTCAGGCTTCGGCCCCATGAACACGAGTCCCGCATCACGGCATGCGCGCGCGAACGCCGCGTTCTCGGAGAGAAACCCGTAACCGGGATGGACCGCCTGCGCGCCGGCCTTCTTCGCCACTTCCAGAATGACGTCGCCGCGCAGGTAGGACTCCGCCGGGCGCGGCCCGCCGATCGGGAATGCGGCATCGGCCATGCGCACGTGCCGCGCGTTCGCATCCGTTTCCGAATACACGGCAATGCTGCGGACCCCCAGGCGGCGGCAGGTGCGGATCACGCGGCAGGCGATCTCTCCGCGGTTGGCGATCAGGACGCAATCGAACATGCTCAAGGCTTCTCCGGATCCACCGTGGCCCAGCGCGGCGCGCGTTTGTCGAGGAACGTCCCGAGGCCGTGCTGACCTTCTTCCGACACGCGCAGTCTCGCGATCAGTTCCGTGGTCATTGCATCCGTGATTTCCACGGACCGGGAATTCATGCCCGACATCCGCAGGGCAAGATGCTTGGCCTCACGCTGCGCAACCGGGCCGCCCTTGGACAGGAAATGCAGCACGCGATCGATGGCCGCGTCCAGCTCCTCCGGCGCCACCACTTCGTGCAACAAGCCGATGCTTGCTGCAAGCTCGGCTTCGAAGATTTCCCCGGTGACGAACAACCTCCTCGCATGTCGGGCGCCGATCGCGGCGACGACATACGGCGAGATCACCGCGGGCACCAGGCCGAGCTTCACTTCGCTCAGGGAAAACTTCGTCCCACGCACGCCGACGGCGATGTCGCAAGCTGCGATCAGGCCCACGCCGCCGCCATAGGCTGCGCCGTTGACGCGCGCGATGGTGGGTTTTGGAAAGAAATTCAACGTGCGCAGCAATTTCGCCAGCCGCTGCGAATCGGCCAGGTTTTCCGCCTCGGTCGCGGCAGCCATGCCGCGCATCCAGTTCAAATCCGCGCCCGCGGAAAAACTCTTGCCGGCGCCGGTCAGCAGTACAAAACGCACGCTGTCGTCGGTCGCGGTCATTTCCAGCGCCGCCTGCAGGGCGCCGATCAGCGCGTCATCGAAGGCGTTGTGCACTTCCGGGCGGTTCAGCGTGATTTCGGCCAGCACGCCACGGCGTGCCAGCAGCACGGAGTCGGACATCGCGCGGCGCCTGAGCTGGAGCGGCCAATCATAACCCCCGGGACGGCCCCGTTTTGCGCTATTGCGGGCACAAATGAGAACCATTATTATTTGCGGAAGATCCGGAGCCGCCCGATGATTCGTCGCACCCTCGCCGCCATTCTCGCCTTCGCGCTGCTGGGCGGCACGGCGATAGCCGCCGACATGCCGCAGTACCAGTTGACGATCAAGGACCACAAGTTCGAGCCGGCGCAACTGACCGTGCCGGCCGGGACCAAATTCAAGGTGCTGGTGCGCAACCAGGATGCCACGCCCTCCGAATTCGAGAGCAGCGATTTCAACCGCGAGAAGATCGTGCTGCCCGGCGGCGAGATCACCGTCTTCATCGGGCCGCTTGACAAGGGCCGCTACAAGTTCTTCGACGACTTCCACCAGGACACCGGCCAAGGTGTGCTGGTCGTCGAATGAGCACGGTCGAATGAGCGCATCGGAGTAAGGCACATGCTCGGCGTCGCACTGCTGGTTTTTCGCGAGGTCCTGGAAGCCGCGTTGATCGTCTCCATCGTGGCCGCGGCCACGCGGGGCGTCGCGCGGCGCGGCACCTACATCAGCGGCGGCATCGCGCTCGGCGTGCTGGGCGCGATCCTCGTCGCGTTGTGCGCCGGTGCGATCGCCGAGGCCGTCAACGGTTCGGGCCAGGAACTGTTCAACGCCTGCGTGTTGTTCGCGGCGGTGCTGATGATCGCCTGGCACGTGATCTGGATGTCCAGCCACGCGCGCGAACTGGTGCAGCACATGCAGGCGGTCGGCGGCGCGGTGAAAGCCGGATCGAGCTCGCTGACGATGTTGTTCGCCGTCGTTGCGTTGGCGGTGTTGCGCGAAGGTTCCGAAATCGTGCTGTTCCTGTACGGCATGGCCGCGGGCGGCGCGGGAATCGCCGGCCTCGTCGGCGGAATTCCGCTCGGCATCGTTTGCGGCGTCGGTGTGGGCTTCGCCCTGTATTTCGGGCTGCTGCGCATTCCGCTGCGCTACTTCTTCACCGCGACCAACTGGATGCTGGTGCTGCTGGCCGCGGGGCTCGCTTCCACCGCCGCGCGCTTCCTGGTGCAGGCCAACTGGCTGCCGGCACTCGGCACGCAGATCTGGAACAGCGACTGGCTGCTCACCAACGGTTCGGTCGTCGGGCAGGCGTTGCATATCCTGGTCGGCTACGACGCACACCCGGCCGGAATCCAGATGGTGTTCTGGCTGGCGGTGGTGGTGGCGCTGCTGATCGGCATGCGCTGGAGCAAACGCATTTCGCCGCCGCGGCCGTCGCGCACCCCCGTCGGGACGACGCACAGTACCGCCTGAGTTTTTCATCGCGTTCAATCACCCGCTGCCGAAGCAGCGGGCAGGGGATTCGCGTGCCTCGAACTCCGGTGCGAATCCGGAATATGGAAATAGGAACAGACCGTGACACGCCTGCATGAAAAGTTTGCGCTCCTCGTTGCGCTCGGCCTGGTCTCGCTCTTCGGGGTGTCGCAACGCGCGCATGCCGGGCCCGCCTCCACGATCTACTCCCCGATCGTGGACTATCGCGAGTGGGAGCTGGAACTGAAGGCCGGCGTGCAGGACTGGGGCAACGATGAAGAGGGGGAGCGCGCCGCGAAACTCGCGGTGGGCTACGGATTGATGCCGCGCTGGGGCGTCGAAGTGGAGGCCGAATACTCGCAGACGCCCGGCAACGTGGCGCACGTGGAGGAATTCGAATTCGAGAACGTCTTCCAGCTCACCGAACACGGCGAGCATTGGCTCGACGCGGGCATCTTCGCCGAACTCGAACACAACCGGCTGGAGAACGAGAACGAATTGAAGCTCGGGCCGATGCTGCAACGGGAATGGGGAAGATCGCAGGCCAACCTCAACATCTACTTCAACCGTCGGCTCGATACACCCGGGGACGCGGACGATCCGCGCAACGAAATCGAATACCAAGCACAGTGGAAGTACAACCTGCAACGGAACTTCCAGCCGGGCCTGCAGGTATTCGGCTCGCTGGGCGATCCCGCGCACCTGCACTCGGACGAATTCAAGATCGGTCCTGCGTTCTTCGGCGAGGCCAGCCTCGGCAACGGCAAGAAACTGAAATACAACGCGGCACTGCTGGGCGGCATGACCCGCAACACGCCGGACACGACCTTTCGGATGCAGCTGGAGTACGAGTTTTTCTGAGCCCCCTACGCGCGGGCCGCCGCATGCGAAGCGCGCTGTAGCTCTGCAATGCGGCTGGTTTGTTCAAGCGGCCGATACCAGCGGCGCGAAGTTCGCCCGGGGACATTGCGAACGGTTGCGCTTTCCTTCTGCAAGGCGTACGGTCGCCAAGCGATGGCGTTACGGGGAGTAACCCGCGCCTGGGAAGAGCGGACCGCTTGATCCATGGCCATCGTAGCGCGCGCGTTCTATTCCTCGCTTTCCCGCAGTCCTCGGCTGGCTATGCATTCGGACGGGAGGAGACAAGTCATGCGTTCCGATCGGACTATCTCGTTTTGCGGTGTGCTGCCGGCTTCGTTCATCGCGCTCGCCGCTTGCGTCACCGCTGCCGTGGCACAGACCTACGATTTGCGTGTGCTGCACCGTTTTACTGGTCCACCGGATGATGGCGTTGTTGCCACCACGGGCGTGCAGTTCGACAGCGCGGGCAATCTCTATGGGGCCACCAACAATGGTGGCGCATTCGATGGAGGCACGATCTACAAAATCGCGGAAGACGGTACCGAGACCATTCTCCACTCTTTCGAGCCACTGGATGAATTCGGTGACATTGTAGATCCCAATAACATTGTGGTCGATGCGTCGACTGGCGACATCTATGGATCGACCCGACTCGGCGGAGACCTATGCTGCGGCCACAATGGCGGCGGTCAGCTTTACAAGCTGGCCGCTGACGGGACGTTCACCGTGCTGCACAGCTTTGGCTCCGACTCAGAAGACGCCTATCCCAGTGGTCTGATACGGGACGCGCAGGGCAACCTATACGGCACGACTACGAACGGTGGAGCTTACGGCGACGGCACCATATTCGAATACGCCACGGACGGAACCTACAAGGTGTTGTACGCGTTCGGGAAATTCTCCGGTTCGAATCCCATGGGTTCTTTGATTCGCGACGAGGCCGGCAATCTTTATGGCGTCACCCACTTTGCGCCTGGGGGCGAGAGTTGTGGGACGATATACAGGTTGGCGCCGAACGGAACCTTCACCAACCTCCATAGATTCAAGGGACTGGGGCCTAATGACGGGTGTAATCCAACAAGCCTGGCCGCTGACCAGGCGGGCAACTTCTATGGCACGACTTTCAGTACTGTGTTCAAGTTCACCTCCGATGGCACATTGACCACGCTTCACCAATTCACATTCGGCGTCCATTTTGTTCATGGTAATAATCCGGTGTTACCGGTGAATGGAACGCTTTACGGTACGGCTTACGGCCTCTTGAACGTTCCAAGCGGCGTGCTCTACAAGATTGCGCCGGACGGCACCTATGGGGAGTTGTATCAGCTTGGGCATGGCAGCGGTAACTTTCCCCAAGGTCGTCTCACCCTGAAAACCGGCCGGTTGTATGGCGCGACCGGATACGGCCACGGAGGGCCGACCGGAAATGGCACTGTCTTCAGTGTCGGAGTGGCCGCGCAATAGCTGCCTTATCTCCGCACGCCTGCGTTCGTCGAAGGCGTGCGGGGATAAGCGAGGTCGTGTCGTTTCCGCAGATCGCGCAATTACATCCGGAACACGCCGTAGCGCGTTTCTCCGATCGGTGCGTTCAATGATGCGGAAATGGCGAGGCCCAGCACGCGGCGGGTATCAGCCGGGTCGATCACGCCATCGTCCCACAAGCGCGCGCTGGCGTAGTACGGATGTCCCTGGCGTTCGTACTGGTCGCGGATGGGCGCCTTGAACGACTCCTCTTCCTCCGCCGACCATGATTTGCCGGATGCTTCGATGCCGTCGCGTTTCACCGTGGCAAGCACGGACGCCGCCTGCTCGCCACCCATCACGCTGATGCGCGCATTGGGCCACGTCCACAGGAATCGCGCGCCATAGGCGCGGCCGCACATCGCGTAATTGCCCGCGCCGAAGCTGCCGCCGATGATCACGGTGAACTTCGGCACCGAGGAACACGCCACCGCGGTCACCATCTTGGCGCCATCCTTGGCGATGCCGGCCTGCTCGTACTTCTTGCCGACCATAAAGCCCGTTATGTTTTGCAGGAATACCAGGGGAATCCCGCGCTGGTTGCACAGCTCGATGAAGTGCGTGCCTTTCAATGCGCTTTCGGAAAACAGGATGCCGTTGTTGGCGACGATGCCGACCGGATAACCGTGGATGTGCGCGAAGCCGGCGACCAGCGTCTTGCCGTAGCGCGCCTTGAATTCATGGAATTCCGAGCTGTCGACAATGCGCGCGATCACCTCGCGCACGTCGAATGGCCTGCGCGTGTCCTGCGGAATGACGCCGTAAAGATCGGCTGCCGGATACTTCGGTTCGCTCGGCTCCCGCAGAGCCAGCGAAAGGGATTTGCGGTGGTTGAGGTGCGCGACGATGTCGCGCGCGATGGACAACGCGTGAGCGTCGTTTTCGGCGAAGTGGTCCGCAACGCCGGAAATCGCGGTATGCACGTCGGCGCCGCCCAGCGTTTCGGCATCGACCACTTCGCCGGTTGCGGCCTTCACCAAAGGCGGCCCGCCCAGGAAGATCGTGCCCTGTTCGCGCACGATGACGGTTTCGTCGCTCATCGCCGGCACGTACGCGCCGCCCGCCGTGCACGATCCCATCACCACCGCGATCTGCGGGATGTCCAGCGCACTCATGCGCGCCTGGTTGTAGAAGATGCGGCCGAAGTGGTCGCGATCGGGGAACACCTCGTCCTGCAGCGGCAGGAACGCGCCGCCGGAATCGACGAGGTAAATGCACGGCAGCCGATTTTCCAGCGCGACTTCCTGCGCACGCAGGTGTTTCTTGACGGTGACCGGGAAATAGGTGCCACCCTTCACCGTGGCGTCGTTGGCGACCACCACGATTTCGATGCCTTGCACGCGGCCGATGCCGGTGATGATCCCCGCCGCGGGCGCGGCACCGTCGTACATTCCGTGCGCGGCGAGCGGCGAGAGTTCCAGGAATGGCGAACCGGGATCCAGCAGGGCCCGGATGCGTTCGCGTGGCAGCAATTTGCCGCGCGAAGTGTGTTTGTCGCGGGCCTTCTCGCCTCCGCCTTCCGCCACGCGAGCCAGTTGCGCCTGCAGGTCGTCGACCAGTTCCGACAGCCGCGCGGCATTGCCGCGGAATTCCGCGCTTTTTGCGTCGATGCGGGATTCGATGATGGGCATGTCGGGCCGCTGGCTGGTGGACGGTCAGTGCGCATGAAAGCACAGCGTGCGCCCGCGCGCCATTCGCGCGCTCGCCAAAAAAAAACCGGCCGCAACAGCGGCCGGTTTTCGTGCAACAGAAAAACGCTCAGTGGCCGCTGCTGCTGCTCTTGGCGGCATCCTTGGCGGCGTCGGCGTTGTCCTTGGCCTGATCCGCGGAAGCGGCCGCGTTGTCGGCGGCCTGCTTGGCCGCATCGGCCGCCTGGTTCGCGGCGTCGCCGGTGGCCTGCATCGCATTACCGGCGGCATTGGTTGCCTGACCGGCGGCGGCAGCGGCCTGATCGGCCGATTGCTGCGCTTGCGAGGCCGCCTGATCGGTAGCCGCATTCTTGCTCTGGTCCGCAGACTGCTGCGCCTGTTGGGCAGCTTGTTGTGCATCGGCCGCGGACTGCTGGGCGTCCTGCGCGTTGTCGGACGGGTTGCTGCACGCGGCCAGCGCAACGACCAGCGCGGACGCGAGTAGGGTACGGGTGAACTTCATCGGTCTCTCCTTGGATTTGCCGTGGATGCCATCGTCATGAAATGGCCTGCCTATTTAAACCGAACACGCGTGCACGCGCCATATCCGCGCGTTGCGCGGATGGCGTCCGTACAGCAAGGATTTTCAATTGCCGCGAATGCGAATTGCACCCGGGCGAAGGCGCGCGCGATCAATCGCGCGCGCCCCGGATACGCCTGACAGTGGATCAGCCGCCGCTCGAAGCAGACATCGCGGTGGAAGCCGATGCCGGCGCGCCGGCGGTGGAAGCCGGTGGCATGGCCGCCGTCGACGCCGGTGGCATCGCTGCGGTCGAGGATTGCATCGGTGCCGCCGGGGCCGTGGCAGCGGGAGCCGCCATGGTCGAAGACGCTGCGGGGCTTCCGCTGTTGTCATTGTTGCCGCCGCATGCGGCAAGTCCGACCACCAACGCCGACGCAACGACGATACGTGTCAGTTTCATGGGTTCTTCTCCGAGCCGTGGGTGCCAGTGATTGGCCCGTTCATTAAAGCGCGAACTGCATCGGACCGCCACTGTCGTGATTTCCCGTTCAGACGGGCGTAACTTCAGCCGGGCGATCAGGCGCGCTCCAGCGCCACCGCCGTGGCCTCGCCGCCGCCGATGCACAGGGCCGCGATGCCGCGCCTGGCATTGCGCTCGCGCATGGCGTTCAACAGCGTGACCACGATGCGAGCGCCGGTGGCGCCGATGGGATGCCCCATCGCGCAGGCGCCGCCGTGCACGTTGAGCTTGTCGTGCAGGATGCCGAGATCGCGCATCGGAACCATCGCCACCACCGCGAAGGCTTCGTTGATCTCGAACAGGTCGACGTCTTCCACTTTCCAGCCCGCCTTGTCCAGCACCTTGCGGATCGCGCCCACCGGCGCGGTGGTGAACCACTCCGGGTCCTGCGAGCCGGTCGCGTGCGCAACGATGCGCGCGAGCGGTTTCAGGCCGCGGCGGCTCGCCTCGTCGGCCGACATCAACACCGTCGCGGCGGCGCCGTCGGAGATGCTCGAGGACGTGGCTGCGGTCACCGTGCCGTCTTTCGCGAATGCCGGCTTGAGTGTCGGGATCTTCGCCACGTCGGACTTGCCGGGCTGTTCGTCGACGGAGATTTCCACCTCGCCCTTTCGCGTCGAAACCTTGACCGGCGCGATTTCTCCGGCGAACGCGCCCGAAGCGATCGCCGCCTGCGAACGCCTGACGCTTTCGATCGCGAACGCGTCCTGTTGCTCGCGGGTGAAGCCGTATTTCGTCGCGGTCGCTTCGGCGAACACGCCCATGGACTTGCCGTCGTACGGATTGGTCAGGCCGTCCCACGCCATGTGGTCGACGAGCTTGGCTTCGCCATAGCGCAGGCCGCTGCGCGCCGACACCATGTGCGGGGCGTTGGTCATCGATTCCATGCCGCCCGCGACCACGACGGTCGCGGAGCCGGCCTTGATCAGGTCGTGTCCCAGCATGATCGCCTTCATGCCGGAGCCGCAGACCTTGTTGATCGTGGTGCAACCGACCGAACTGGGAACACCGGCGCCGAGCGATGCCTGCCGTGCGGGTGCCTGGCCGAGGTTCGCGGGCAGCACGCAGCCCATGATCACTTCGGAAACTTCGTTCGCAGGGACGCCGGATTGCTGCAACGCGGCGCCGATGGCGGTGGCGCCCAGGGTCGTCGTCGGCACGCCGGTGAACTGGCCCAGCATGGAACCGATGGCGGTGCGCTTGGCCCCGACGATCACGATGGAATCGGACATGGATGTCTCCGATGGGCGGGAATCGGCCGATTATGCGCCGGATGTTGCGGTGCGGCAATCTCTAGGCATTGCCGTGGAACAGCTCGCGCCCGATCAGCATCAGACGGATTTCGTTGGTGCCGGCGCCGATTTCGTAGAGCTTGGCGTCGCGCAGGATGCGCCCGGTGGGGAAGTCGTTGATATAGCCGTTGCCGCCCAGCGCCTGCACTGCTTCCAGCGCCACCTGCACGGCATTGCGGGAGGCGTTCAGCAGGCACGAGGCGGGATCGATGCGCGACTTGACGCCGGCGTCGAACTGCCGCGCGACCGTATATGAAAAAGCGCGCGAGGATTGCAGCGCGGTGTACATGTCGGCGAGCTTGGCCTGCATGATGCCGAACGTGCCGATGGGTGCGTTGAACTGCTTGCGCTCGCGCACGTAGGGCAGGGTGACGTCCAGCGCCGCCTGCATCAGGCCGATCGGGCCGCCCGAAATCACCAGCCGCTCGGTATCCAGGCCGCCCATCAGCACGCGCACGCCTTCGTCCACTTCGCCGATGCGGTTTTCGTCGGGGATTTCGCAGTCCTCGAACACCAGCTCGCAGGTGTTGGAGCCGCGCATGCCCAGCTTGTCGAGCTTCTGCGCGGTCGAGAAACCCTTCATGCCCTTTTCGACGATGAAGGCGGTGATGCAGCGGCTGCCGGCCGTGCGCGGCGCGGTGCGCAGGTAGACCAGCACCACGTCGGCATCGGGACCGTTGGTGATCCACATCTTGGAGCCGTTGACGAGCCAGCGGTCGTCCTTGCGCTCGGCGCGGCACGCCATCGAGCCGACCACGTCCGAGCCCGAACCCGGCTCGCTCATCGCCAGCGCGCCGACCCATTCGCCCGAGCACAGCTTCGGCAGGAACTTCCTGCGCTGGTCCTCGTTGCCCTTCGCGTGGATGTTGCTCACGCACAGGTTGGAATGCGCGACGTAGGACAGCCCGACCGAGCCCGAGGCGCGCGAGATTTCCTCCATCGCCACCACGTGCGCGAGGAAACCCATGCCGCTGCCGCCGAAATCCGGCGGAACGGTGATGCCCAACAGGCCGAGGTCGCCGAGCTTCCGCCACAGGTCGGACGGGAATGCGTTCTCGCGGTCGATCAGTTCCGCGCGCGGCGCGATTTCCTTCTCCGCGAAAGCGTGCACGCTCCCGCGCAGCAGGTCGATGTCTTCGCCGAGGTTGAATGCGCGCATGCGGAATCCCTCATCGTCGTCATCCCGGGACCAGTCCGCGGACCACGCGAACGGAACCCGGAATCCGTCTTGGCCATATGAAAGCAGATTCCGGGCCCTGCCGCGGGCTTCGTCCAAGGCAGCCCCGGAACGACGATGTCAGTTTTACCCTGTCCCGGGTCCAAGGTCCCGAATTATTGCCCCCGCATCCTGCCCAGGAACCGCGGGCCGTCGTTGCCCATGGTCGGCAGCTTGATGCGGCCGATGGCGTTGATGCGTTCCTCGGCCATGCGGTCGGCGGCCTTGTAGCTGGGGATGCCGTCGCGCTCGGCGATCTGGAAGATGCGCCCGACGTTGTAATAGATCGTGCGCATCATGCGCATCGCGCGCTCGCGGTTGTAGCCGTCGATTTCCAGCGACACGTTCATCACGCCGCCCGCATTCACCGCGTAATCGGGCGCGTACAGCATGCCGCGCTTCTCGACTTCGTCGCCGATCTCGTCGGTGGCGAGCTGGTTGTTGGCGGCGCCGCAGATGATCTTGCACTTCAGGCGCGGCAGCGTCTGCTCGTTGACCGTGCCGCCCAGCGCACAGGGCGAATAGACGTCTGCGGCGACGTCGTAGATCTCCTCGGTGCCGACCGCTTCGCAGCCCAGCTCGTCGACGCAGCGCTGCACCGATTCCTTGTTGATGTCGGTGACGAACACCTTGGCGCCCTGTTCGCGCAGCAGCTTGATGAACTCGGTGCCGACGTGTCCCGCGCCCTGCACGGCGTAAGTGTACTTGCCGACCTCCTCGTTGCCGAACTTGCGGGTGAGCGCGGCCATCAGCCCTTGCAGCGTGCCGTAGGCGGTGAACGGCGAGGGATCGCCCGAACCGCCGTGCACCTGGTGCACGCCGGTGACGAATTCTGTTTCGCGATAGACCCATTCCATGTCGTTGACGTCGATGCCGACGTCTTCGGCGGTGATGTAGCGGCCGTTCAACGAATTGACGAACCGACCGAACGCGCGGAACAGCGCCTCGGACTTGTCCTTCGCGGGATCGCCGATGATCACGGCCTTGCCGCCGCCCAGGTTCAAGCCGGCCACCGCGTTCTTGAAGGTCATGCCGCGCGACAGGCGCAGAACGTCGTTGAGCGCCTCCGCTTCGCTCTTGTATGGCCACATGCGCAGGCCGCCCAGCGCAGGACCGAGCACGGTGTTGTGGATCGCGATGATGGCCTTCAGGCCCGCGTCCCTGCTCTGGCAGAACACGATCTGCTCGTGCCCGGAGGTGGAAATGGTTTCGAAGATCATCAGCACTGACTCCCGATGCGCCCGAGGTGGCGCGACGACGGGCGGAATCCGATCGAGAATCCGCCGGGTTGGAAAGGGGTGGCTCGGCCGCGGAGGCGGCGATTGCAGCCGGCTAGTTTAACGTGGCCGGACGCGGGCTGCATCCGCGCCCCGGATCGGGCCAGATCGAGGGATTCGACCGCGGTCCGGGCGCTGCGCCGGCGTTGCACAACCGAATACCGGCCGGCACACTCCATCCTTTGCGCAAGGAAGGGCCGCATGCCAGCGGAAGCGCAAGGCGGTCTGCACACCCGTTGCTGCGTGGTCGGCGGCGGCCCGGCCGGGATGATGCTGGGCCTGCTGCTGGCGCGCGCCGGCGTGCAGGTCACCGTGCTGGAAAAACACGGTGATTTCCTGCGCGATTTCCGCGGCGACACGGTCCATCCCTCGACCCGGCAAATCCTCGACGAAATCGGATTGTTGCCGCAATTCGAAAAACTGCCGCAGCGCAGGATCGACCATTTCGTCGGACTGATCGGGAAGAAATCGCTGGAGCTAGTCGACCTGCGCGGCCTGCGCCCCTTTTCCGATATGGCGTTGGTGCCGCAATGGGATTTGCTGGACCTGCTGATGCGGGCCGCGAAGCGCTACCCCGGTTTCGATCTGCGCATGCGGCACAAGGCGACCGGCCTGATAGAGGAGAGCGGTCGCACTGCCGGCGTGCGCGTCGAGGCTCCGGATGGCGCTTCGGAGATCCGCGCCGACCTGATCGTCGCCTGCGACGGGCGCCATTCGACCCTGCGTGATGCGGTCGGCCTGGAGGCAACGGAATTCGGTGCGCCGATGGACGTGCTGTGGTTCCGCATTCCGCGCAAGGAAAGCGATACGCAGAACATCTTCGGCATCATCGACGGCGGCCACATGATGGTCTTGCTCGACCGCGACGAATACTGGCAGGCGGCGTATCTGGTGCCGAAAGGCAGCGATCCGAAATTGCGCGCGCAGCCGATCGGCGTGTTGCGTGATTCGGTGGCGCAACTCGCGCCATTCCTGGCCGACCGTGTCGCCTCGATCGCGTCGTGGGAAAACGTCAAGACGCTTTCGGTACAGGTCGATCGCCTGAAGTGCTGGCACCGGCCGGGCCTGCTGCTGATCGGCGATGCCGCGCACGCGATGTCGCCGATCGGCGGCGTCGGCATCAACCTGGCGATCCAGGATGCCGTGGCCGCCGCCAATGCGCTTGCGGAAGCGCTGCGCGGCACCGGCGCCATCGACGAATCGCTGCTCGCTTCCATCCAGCGCCGGCGCGAATGGCCGGTGCGCGTGGTGCAGAGGGTACAGATCGAAATGCAGAAGCGCGTGATCTCGCGTGCGCTGGAACAGAGCGGCAGGCCGCCGCGCGTACCCGCACTGCTGGGCTGGCTGCTGCAATTCCGCTTCGTGCGACAAATTCCGGCACGGCTGTTCGCCTACGGCCTGCGGCAGGAACACGTGCGCACGCCCGAGCGCGCCGCATGAAAAAGCCCGGCATTTGCCGGGCTTTTCCATCGACCGCGCACTCGATCAGTGATGATCCCAATCGTTGTCATGATCATGATCGTGGTCATGATGGCCGTGCTTGTCCCAGCCGTTGTGGTGGCCGTTGTCGTGGCCCCAGTACGAATCGTGATAGACCCAGTGGCCGTGCGACGGCTGCCAGCGCGGCCCGTAATACACGTAACCCGGACGCGAGTGGTGCCATACGCCGGTCACCCAGACGTAGCGGCCGTGGCTCCAGCGCCAGTAACCCGGAGCCCAGACATAGCCGACGCGCGGCGGCGGTACCGGTTCGTAGCGCAGGGGCGGCGGCGGGACGCCCACCGAGATGCTGACGTACGCGGCCGCCGAAGCGGGTGGCGCAGCGAACGCGAGGCCACCGGCGCAAGCCAGCGCGGCGAGCAATGCGAGTTTGCCTGATTGCATGTAACACCTCACTGTCCGCAAACAGGGCGGACTCGTTTGCAGCATAGGCATCGCCGCGCACAAGGGAAGGCTTCAGCGGTCGGTCATTCAGACGCGGTGCGGCGACCATTCACTCGCGATTCGGCTGGAAGCCGCCACGCGTTACAATCCGGCCGTTGAGCATCCGGGACAGTTCATGAGCACACCCGCGCCGAGCATGACCGCCGCCGAACCCCGCGCCGAGACCGCGCCGCTGCGTTTCGTCACCGCCGCCAGCCTGTTCGACGGCCACGACGCCGCGATCAACATCATGCGCCGCATCATCCAGGCGCAGGGCGCGGAGGTGATCCACCTCGGTCACAACCGCAGCGTCGAAGACGTGGTGCGCGCCGCGCTGCAGGAAGACGCCGACGCCATCGCGGTGTCGTCCTACCAGGGCGGCCACATGGAGTACTTCAAGTACATGGTGGACATGCTGCGCGAACGCGGCGCCGCGCATGTCCGCGTGTTCGGCGGCGGCGGCGGCACCATCACGCCCGAGGAAATCGCCGAACTGCACGCCTACGGCGTCGAACGCATCTACCACCCGAACGACGGCATGCACCTCGGCCTTACGGCGATGATCGAGGATGTGGTGCGCCGCGCCGGCTCGGCGCGCGAGGCCGGCTCCGGCAACGGCGATCCGCAGAAACTTGTCGGCGCCACGAATGTCGAGGATGAAATCAGCATCGGTCGCGTGCTGAGCGCGATCGAGGACGGCGGCTTTTCCGACCCCGAATTGAAACTGCTGCGCAAGCAATGGTCGCGCGCGGCGGATCAGTTGCCGCCCGTAATCGGGATTACCGGCACCGGCGGCGCGGGCAAGTCGTCCGTCACGGATGAATTGATATTGCGTTTCCTGCATGCGTTCCCGCAGATGCGCATCGCGGTGCTGGCGGTGGATCCCACGCGCCGGCGCAGCGGCGGCGCGCTGCTGGGCGACCGCATCCGCGTCAATTCCCTGCGTTCCCATCGCGTGCTCATGCGATCGATGGCCACGCGCCGCCAGCACGCGGCGACCAGCGCGGTGCTGCACGATTGCATCGCGTTCCTGAAGTCGCTGCCGTTCGACCTGGTGATCGTGGAAACCGCCGGCATCGGCCAATCGGATTCCGAGATCGTCGACCTGGTGGATTTCCCGGTCTACGTGATGACGTCCGATTACGGTGCGGCCAGCCAGCTCGAGAAAATCGACATGCTGGATTTCGCCGAACTGGTCGTGCTCAACAAGTACGACAAGCGCGGTGCCGAGGACGCGCTGCGCGACGTGCGCAAGCAGTGGAAGCGCAACCGCACGGCGTTCTCGACCAGGGACGAGGACATCCCGGTCTATCCCACCATCGCCAGCCAGTTCAACGATCCGGGCGTGACCTGGATGTTCGTGAACTTGTGCAGGTTGTTGCGCGCGAAGATCGCCGCACACCATACCGCGCATTGCGATTTCAATCCGCACGCGGACGTCTCGATCAAGGAACCGCGCGCGACGGTGCTGATCCCCGGCGCCCGCGTGCGCTATCTCGCCGAGATCGCGGAGCAGGGCAGGTCGGTCAACGCCGACATCGCGCGCATGGCCGATGCCGCATCGCGCGCACAGCACTACTTCGAATCGTTGGCGGAACTGAAGGATCCGAACCTGCCGAAGGCGCTGGACCTGTACGGCGCCGCGGATGTCGAGCCCTCCGCCGGCGCGTGCATGGTGGTGGACAGCGACGAGGAGAAAGCTTTCTGGGAGCAGGGCGGCGGCATCGATCGCAGCATGGTCGTTTTGCGCCAGCGCTACAACGAAGCGGTGAAGGCGCTGAGCGCCGAAGCGATCCGCCTGTTGCGCGAATGGCCGGCGCGCAAGGAGTCGGTCACCTCCGCTGTCACCGAATACAAGGTGCGCGACAAGACCATTCGTGTCGAGAACTACCGCGAATCGCTTTCGCACCAGAAGATCCCGAAGATCGCACCGCCGACCACGCGCGACTGGGGCGACGTGCTGAAGTTCCTGATGATGGAGAACCTGCCGGGCGCGTATCCGTACACCGGCGGCGTGTATCCGTACCGGCGCAGCGGCGAGGATCCCACGCGCATGTTCGCGGGCGAGGGCACGCCCGAGCGCACCAATCGCCGTTTCCATTACCTCTCGCTCGGCCAGCCTGCCGCGCGCCTGTCCACTGCGTTCGATTCGGTCACGCTGTACGGCGAGGATCCCGCGCCGCGACCGGACATCTACGGCAAGATCGGCAACTCCGGCGTCTCCATCGCCACGCTGGACGACATGAAGAAGCTGTATTCCGGCTTCGACCTGTGCGCGCCGACGACTTCGGTGTCGATGACGATCAACGGCCCTGCGCCGATGATCCTCGCGATGTTCATGAATACCGCGATCGACCAGCAGGTGGAGAAATACCTGCGCGAGGACGAAACGCGCTGGGCTGCGGCGCAGAAGAAAATTGACGCGCTGTACAAGGACAAGCCGCGGCCGCAGTACACCGGCATGTTGCCGCAGGGCAATGATGGTCTTGGGCTCGGCTTGCTCGGCGTCGCCGGCGACCAGGTCGTCGACAAGGAAACCTACGAGAAGATCAAGGCGCACACTCTCTCAACCGTGCGCGGCACGGTGCAGGCGGACATATTGAAAGAGGACCAGGCGCAGAACACCTGCATCTTCTCCACCGAATTCGCGCTGAGGATGATGGGCGACATCCAGCAGTACTTCGTCGAACACGCGGTGCGCAATTTCTATTCGGTATCGATCAGCGGTTACCACATCGCCGAGGCCGGCGCCAACCCGATCTCGCAGCTCGCCTTCACGCTCTCCAACGGCTTCACCATCGTCGAGTACTACCTGGCGCGCGGCATGAAGATCGACGACTTCGCGCCCAACCTGTCGTTCTTCTTCTCCAACGGCATGGACCCGGAGTACACGGTGATCGGCCGCGTGGCGCGGCGCATCTGGGCGCGCGCCATGCGCGAACGCTACGGCGCTTCGCCCCGCTCGCAGATGCTGAAGTACCACATCCAAACCTCCGGCCGCTCGCTGCACGCGCAGGAAATCCAGTTCAACGACATCCGCACCACGCTGCAAGCTCTTTATGCACTATTTGACAACTGCAATTCGCTGCACACCAACGCCTACGATGAGGCGATCACCACGCCGACCGAGGAATCCGTGCGGCGCGCGGTGGCGATCCAGTTGATCATCAACCGCGAGCTGGGGCTCAACTTCAACGAGAACCCGTGGCAGGGCAGTTTCGTGGTCGAGCAATTGACCGACCTGGTGGAAGAGGCCGTGTACAAGGAGTTCGAGGCCATCAGCGAGCGCGGCGGCGTGCTCGGCGCGATGGACACCATGTACCAGCGCGGCAAGATCCAGGAAGAGTCGCTCTATTACGAGCACAAGAAGCACGACGGCTCGCTGCCGCTGATCGGCGTCAACACCTATTTGCCCAAGGAACACGCCGGCGAAGTCGCGACCACGATCGAGCTGATCCGCTCGACCGAAACCGAGAAGCACCAGCAGATCGACAACGTGCAAGCCTTCAAGGCCGCGCGCAATCCGCTGGCGCCCTCGGGCGAAACCCAGCACGACCACGAAGTCGATTCCGCCGACGCGCCGATCCCACAGGTGCACGACGGCCACGGCCTGGCCTACCTGCAGAACACCGCGCGCGACCGCAAGAACGTCTTCGCCGCGCTAATGGAAGCGGTGAAAACCCATTCGCTGGGGCAGATCAGCCACGCGCTGTACGACGTCGGTGGCGAATACCGGCGGAACATGTAGCCACCTCGAACGGAATAGAGCTCTGCCCGTCATTCCGGGCTGCCGGATACCGCCAGATCACCTCGTCATTCCGGGGCCGCCCGCGTCGTTTGCGGGCGGAACCCGGAATCCACGCTCTTGCGTTTGCCGACCTTGTCTGCCGATTCGCGATGAGCATCGACTGGCAAGGCCACTGAAGTCCCCTATGCCGATTTTGCATTTGTCCGGCCTATACTCCGGCACCCAAGGGGCATCGATACGGGAGAGGGGACATGTCCGACAACAAGCCCGCCGAAAAGTCCGACGTCACCCAGGCCTGGCGCGCGACGCAAGGCCAGAAGTCCGCCGCCGGCCGCCTGCGCATTTTCGCCGTGCTCGCCTGGATCGTCGCGATCGCCGGCGAGGCCGCGGCGATCGTCCTGCTCTACCGGCACACGTTCGACCATGGAAATCTTCCGCTGCTGATCGGCATCCTGGTCGGCATCGCGATCTTCGCGGTCGCCGGCAGCCTGATGTGGAAGGCCGCCAACCGGCACGACCCGGCAAGCAGGTCGGAGCCGTTCAAGTTCTTCGTCCAGAACCAGCTCGGCGCGATTGTCACGCTGATCGCCTTCGTGCCGCTGGTTGTCCTGATCTTCATGGACAAGGACATGGATCCGAAGAACAAGAAGATCGCCGGCGGCGTGGGCGCGCTCTTGGCGATCGTCGCCGCGTTGATCGGCGTGAGCTACAAGCCGCCGTCCGTCGAGCAGTACACGCAGGACATGAACCAGTGCGCGGCACAGATCAAGGCCAACCAGCCCACCACGGCGTGTTCGCCCGAAGTCGCCCAACAGGCGCAGGACATCGCCAGGGATTCCGACACGATCGCTGATGCGACGAAAGACGCCGAACACCCGGCCGGGCAGGACGTCGTGTACTGGATCGCACCGGAGAACGGAACGAAGAAGTCGGCGACGGCGCACGTGTTCCATCTTTGCGCGGGCGTGAGCCCGCTCCGCGGCAAGACGGTGAACCACGGTTCCGTGACGGAAGCCTACGCGGAAAACGCCACCCGCATCACCAAGCAGATCTCGATGGAGCAGAAACAGTGCGGGTTTGGCGGTTCGCAGTGAAGTTCGTGCCCGGCGTGCCTAAGCAGCATGTCGGCAAGAGGGTTGAACGCGTTGAGTGGATTGGGAAGAGAACAACCTTAACCCGGTGAAGCAGAAGAGCTGGATTACTCGCCGCATCCTGCGGCTCGCCCTTCGGGCCATCGGCTTCGCCGATGTTCGCTCCGGCATCCTGCCTCCGCAGTCCGGGTTCTGCCCGCAAAAAGCGCGGGCAGCCCCGGAATGACGAGCTGCTTTGTTGATTCGGGATGCGGCGACGCATCCGCATCTCAAGCCGACAGCCCCACGTTTCCTTCCAGCAGGGTCTGCTGCATCTGCGGTTTTTCGCCCGCGCGCCACAATGGCGTTTCAAAGCGCACGCGGTAGCGCAGCGGCCCGCCGTCCTCGCGCGGACTGCGCTGGATCGGGCGCGGGATGCAGACGAAATCGGTCGTCATCTTTTCCGCATCCACGCGGACGGTGGCATAGCCGTGCCCGCCCACGTCGACGAAGGCCAGGTGCGGGGCCAGTTCGGGGTTGCGCACGGCGATCGCCTTCTGCAAATCGCCGCTCCTGGCGTATTCCAGCGCGGAGCGCACGCCGTGGTGCAGCAGCAGGTTGGCGGTGGCCTGCGGCGGGCCGCCATCGATGTTCGCCACGTACAGCGGGCGCGTCGGGTCGTCTTGCTTGATGTTGTACTCGTCGGCTTCGGCCATGCCCGGCGAAGTGAGCGAGCCGCCGACGAAGGTGACGCCGACCGGTTCGAACGCCGCGGGCGGCAGCGAACTCGCCGCGTAACCGGCCCAGAAACTGTGGCGGTCGCCGGAGACGATGGCGAAACCGGTGATGCCGGCATCGCGCACGGCATCGTAGATTTCGGCGCGCTCGTGGTACATGGCGCCCCAGTCGTGGAGGTCGATGCTGGCGTAGCCTGCGCCTTCGGGATACTTGCCCACCGACGCCGGAAGATTCTGCGGATCGACGCGCTGGTCGGGTGTTCCCAGCGAATTGCCCCAGATCTTCCATGTCGCGGTCGCGCTGCGCAGGCGTTCGAGGAACCAGGCTTTCTGCTTCGCGCCGAGCACCGTCTGCGCGGATTCACCGGCGCGGTAATTGGCCACGCTCTTGTCGCCGAAGGAAAGCCTGGCCGGTGGATGGCCGCTGGCGTACTCCCGGCCGGCGTCGATCTGTTTCCACAGTTCCTCGGGGACGAAGCCCAGGGTATCGCCTTCGAACAGCGGACCGAGTTCTTGGCGATCGCCCGGATCGTGCGAGCGGAAACTGTGCTGGTCGGTGATGATCAGATCGATGTGGCGTCCCCAGCGCAAGCTTCGATAGCCGATCAGGCTGTCGATCGCGGCGAGGTTGTTGGGCTCGATGCCAAGACCGTCGTCGTCGAATTGGGTCACCGGCACATCGGCCACGTGCGGCGGGTCGAAGGTTTCCAGGTTGCGGCTCGGTGCGGATACGCGCGCCGGCTGGTATTCGAACCAGGTCTGGTTGGCCGCGACCTTGAGCGTCTGCGCGGGCACCCAACCCTCGGTGCCGGGGAATTGCTGGATCGATTGCCAGCCCTGCCACGAGAATTCGTGGTTGTCCCACATCGACACGAACGGCCAGCGCGCGCGCGCATCCTGCAAGTCGGGATCGAGCAGGTAGCCCCGGTAGAGCGCGCGGTAATCCTCCAGCGAATCCGGCACCCAGTAGCGATCTTTCGCGACCTTCTTGCCCTTGGGGTAGTGCACGGGAAAGGTGATGAGGCGGTCGTAGCGGTGGCCGTTCTTGACCTGATCCGGGTATTGCACCACTTCGTAGACGAAATCGCCCAGGTGCAGCACGAAGCCCAGCCTGTCCTCCGGCGCGGCGCGTTCGTCCTCGAAGATCATCCTGCGGTACGCGTTCAACGCGCCCTCGCAGACGTCCTGGCAACTGACGAACGCGAAGCGTGCCGGTCGCGGGTCGTCGTGCGCGGGCGCGGTCAGCGTGCGGCCGATGCGGCTGCCGTTGCCATCCGCGTCGGTGAAGCGGTACCAGTATTCGCTGGCGGGTTTCAGGCCGGCCACGAGCACGCGGCTGGTCCAGTCCGACTGCGCCAGGATGCGCGCATTCGTCGTCGCGACCACGCGCGTGAACGCAGGATCCTCGGCGACTTCGACCATCAACCGGGCGTCCTTGCGCCCGTCTGCATACGGGCGGCGAGTCCACAGCAACACGCTGTTCTCGTCGGGGTCGCCCGATGCGACGCCTTGCGGATAGAGATCACGGCGTTCGCGCCAGCCGCTCAACGACTCGCGGATCGGCGAACAGCCAACGGCCAGGGCCGCACCCAACGAGGCTGCGAGTTTCAGGAATTTGCGGCGATCAAGGTCCGGCATGTCGTTCCCCTTTGCGCGGCGGGCGCCTGATTCGATGTGCCATGCGCGCCGTCGCCGCAACGCTACTGCCCGCCCGGTGCGCGCGAGCGTGCCGAAAGTGGGAAGGACTTCCGGGCCATGAGGGGACCGGAAAGCACTGAGGCTCGATTACCCCCGAGATCCGCAGTGGGGTAGGATCACGGCCACTGCGCAGGGGGGCGCCGATGGAAATCACGCGACCGAAGATTGTCATCTCGGCGCTCGAGCTTTTGCTCGTCATTCCGGACGCCGCGCAGCGGCGATCCGGAATCCAGTGTCTTTGCTTCCCTGTATGCAAGCGGCTGGATGCCGCGTGATGAAAACCACGCGCGACCGAAGGAACGTCGCGGCGCTCGATCTTTTGCCCGTCATGCCGGCGAAGGCCGGCATCCAGTGATTTTGCTTCGCTATATGTAAGCGGCTGGGGGCCGCGCGATGAAAACCACGCGCGCTACTTCCAGATGACGCGGGAACGACCGGATCGGGCGACGATTCTCGACGCGTGGATCGAACGCACGATCGCTCGACCCGAACGGCGTTTCGTCCAGGCCGACGGTCGTATTCGCTGTTGGGCTCGTATTCCGGAGGCGGATGGTCGCTATCTGCGGGTCGTGCTACTGTCCGATGGCGAGACCATACACAACGCTTTCTTTGATCGAGGCTTCGTGCCATGAAGATCAAATATTTCCAGGAAACCGACACCCTCTACATCGAATTTCGTGCCGTACGTGCCGCCGAAACGCGCGATCTGGACGAGAACACTTTGCTGGAAGTCGATGAGCAAGGCCGCGTGTGCGCGCTCACGATGGAGCATGCCAGTCAGCGCACGGACATTCCGGGGTTTTCGTACGAGCAGATCGCGGCGTAGCTCTAGCATCCGCGCGATCTTGCTTTTGCTCGTCATTCCAGCGAAGGGTGCTCAAGGTTTTGCTCGTCGTTCCGGCGAATGGGTACTCAAGGTTTTGCTCGTCATTCCGACGAAGGGGTACTCAGGTTTTGCTCGTCATTCCGGGGCTGCCCGCGCTCTTTGCGGGCAGAACCCGGAATCCAGGAGGCTTGAGCTTTTGCTCGTCATTCCGGCGAAGGGGCGCCTGAGCTTTTGCTCGTCATGCCGGCGAAGGAGAGTCCAAGTTTTACTCGGCGAGCAGCGCTCGAGTTTTGCTCGTCATTCCGGGGCTGCCCGCGCTTTTGCGGGCAGAACCCGGAATCCAGTCTCAGCTTTGATTTGCTTTTGGCAACCATGCGGGACACACGAATACAACCGGGGGCGTCATGAAGGCAGTCGTGGCTTTTGTCCTCTCGTTCGTAGCGTGCGCTTGCGCGGCGCCTTCCAGCGCAGAACCCGCCGCAGGCGTGCAGACACCCACGCCGCCTTCAAAATCATCGCGACGGATTCGGGCTTCGAGGCGCCGGCCACCATGCCCGCCGGACTTCGGCACATCGTCTTCGAGAACCATGGCTCGCAGATCCACGAAGCCATGCTGGTGAAACTGCCCGACGGCATGACCCCGGCCGCGTACGTGGACCAGGTCAGGCAGGGGCAGCTCTTTCCGCAGGGCGCACTCGACTATTCCGGCGCAGGGCTGACCTCGCCCGGCGAATCGGTCGAAATCTGGACGCGGGTGGATCCGGGGCGCTACATCCTGATCTGCTGGAACGGCAATCACGCGGAGACGGTGCCCGTGCATGCCTTCGCCGTGCGCACCGATGGTTCACCCGACGACATCCCGCCGAAGGAAGACGCGGTCGTGAAGCTGGCGGATTTCCGTTTCGAACTCCAGGGCGCCCTGAAGAGCGGCACGCGCGTGATACGCGTGGAGACGCCCGGCCCCTCGATGCACGAAGTGGATATCTTCCGCCTGCGCGGCAATCACACCGCCGCGGACGTCAACCGCTGGCGCAAGCAAAACGACGACGGGATGCCGACCAATATCGCCGACGCGATGGGCGGACTGCTCGACAGCCACGACATCCGACGCGTGAGCTGGCTGCGCCGCGACTTCCGGCCCGGCCGGTACCTGTTGCACTGCGAAATGCCGGTGGACCAGGCCGTGACGGGCAAGCTCGAAGTGACCCACGCGGATGTGGGGATGATGCGGGAGTTTGTGGTGGCGGAGTGAGAGATACTAGACACAGAGTTTTCCTGCTTTCCTTGGGTACACTTTAAGAATGACAAAATTAACTGACTTTAAGCCGCTTTCTGTTCTGGAGCTTCCTGGCGCCGGTGAGATAAAAACGGACGGACTGATATTAATTGTGGGACCAAATTCATCTGGAAAAAGCCAGTTATTGAGAGATATTTATCACCGCTTGGCCGGTGATTCTCGAAATTTAGTTGTTGCGAATAAAATAAAAGTTGCGGATATGGAACTTGAGTCTCTTATAAGCTGCCTCAAAAGCGAGGGGTATCTGTATTCGTTGTACAACGATGACGGAGTCGAGCGGCTCCGTCCAATGACTACCTTTGGTACAGGGGAAGCAGCGGCAGAATTGGACCCCAACCAGTCTAAAGCCTGGTATCAAACCCATAAACAACTGGAAAGCAGTCCTCGGAAAAGAAGAAGCGAATTTCTTGCATACTTTGGAAAGATGTTAGTTACACAGCTTTTTTTGGAGCGTAGGCTTTCAGCGCTGTCGGCAGTTTCGACCATAGATTTTGAAAACTCCTCTCCGCAGCATGATTTGCATGCGCTTTATTTAAATAATCCAGCTCGTGAGGAGCTCTTAAATGAGGTTCGCGCAAGCTTTGCAAAAGCTATATGGCCAGATATTTCGCGCGGGAACGTGCTGTGTATGCGCATCAGCTCTGATGACAAGGGAGAGCTTCCATCGGCTGAGGATAGACTAGATCCAAGAAAAATGAGGTTGTTTCGTACTATCGAAACCGAGGGAGATGGTTTCAAATCTTATGTAGCGACATGCGTTGCGCTACTGCTGAACCGGCGGCCAGTATGTCTGCTTGATGAACCCGAGCTGTGCCTGCATCCTCCGCAGGCACTGAGTCTGGGTAGATTTATTGGTCGATATGGGGCATCGGATGCAAGCGTAACGCTCGTCTCCACACATAGCAGTGAGATTCTAAGAGGCGCGATTCAAGCACAATCAAATATCCAGATTATTCGTTTAATCCGTCAGAACGGCGGATTCCACGCTCATTTGGTGCCGGCGCCAGTCCTGCAGGCTGCATTGGCTCGACCGACGGTGAGGGCGGAAAGTGTATTAGATGGAATATTCTCACAGGCCGTCGTGCTCGTCGAAGCTGACACTGATCGGACGGTTTACGAAGCAGTTTGGGAGGCGCTATTAGATGAATTTAATAATGACATCCACTTCTCAGCCGTTGGAGGCATAGGAGGATTTGCTGATACGAGGCACTTATATTGCACTTTGAATATTCCTTCAGCAGTTATCGCAGATTTGGATCTTCTCACTAAGATTGACACTCTTGAGCGTATTTTAAAGAGCAGTATCAAATCCGAAGAGACAGTCGACCGCTTGTATGCTGAGGCGAGGGGAATCAATAGCATAATGAGGACTATTCCTCCCACGATAAGCGCAGACGAGGTGCGCGGCCGATTAATCGATATTTCGGCATCAGCGATGAATTGGAGTAATGGCGATGACGCTCGGAGGCGAAATGAGGTGCTCGTAGTGGCGAGAGAGCTCGATCGCATGGCGCGTGTAAAGGCCGTTGGCGTGAATGGATTCGAGGAGCCGTTTAAGCAAAGGCTGAAGAACTTTTTAGAGTCGCTGGCGCATGAGGGAATTTTTTTGGTGCCCGTTGGTGAGCTGGAGAGCTGGTTGAGCACGGCCGAAATCAAAGCCTCACGGAAGAAAAAGTGGAATTGGGCCAACGAGGCGGCGAGCTTTGTCAGGAGCCATGCGCCAGAGGAACACGGCATCTGGGAGTTCGTACGGAGTATTGCTACCTACCTCTTCCCCAGTTAGCAAAGTCAGAGTAGGGTGCCTCGGGTGGATTGCTCGACAGCAAAGACATCAGGCGCGTGAGCCGGTTGCGCCGCGACTTCCGACCCAGCCACTACCTGCTGCACTGTGAGATACCGTTGGGCCACGCAGTGACCGGCGAGCTCGAAGTGACCCACGCGTGTGCCGGGATGATGAGGGAACTCTTGGTTGTTCAACGAGATGCACGAATGCTCGCCGTAACCAAAGAAATATATCTTTCACTGTGCTAACAGCATGAACGTACGAAACGAGGCGAGTCTATCGATCCGATTTCGACATTGAAGACTCACATGTTGTGCGGATCAATTAAGTGCTCAAATGTAGGGAAGGGTGCGGGTAGAAGATGTAGCCGTTCCTCATCCGCACTCTTCCGAGTTTGAAAAATTAGGAGGTCACATTGAAAATTGTAACTCTCTATAATCATAAGGGAGGTGTCTCGAAAACAACCTCGACCTTTAACTTGGCTAGTTATCTCGCAGAAGAGGGAAGGCGAGTACTGATTGTGGACGCTGACCCACAGTGCAACCTCACTGAGATCGCACTGGCGCCCACAATAGCCAAGCTCGACTCTGCAGCTGAAGCCTCTACTTCCGCCCACATTCCAGAATTACCTGGTTCGAGTGTGCTGGACGCGTTGAGCCAACGTGTTCACGGCGATGCAGCGTTCATCGATTTGAATCTTGTAAAGACCCACCGCATACAAAGAAATCTCTACTTACTTCGTGGCTCAGTAGAGCTGAGCTCGATCGAAGATGATCTTGCGGAAGCGCATGTTCAAAGAATGGCAAATCGCACGAACCTTATGAGGACATATGTGGCTATTGGAGATTTTCTTGTGCGACTCGCAGAAGAGGAAAAGTACGACTTTGTTTTCATCGATGTTGGTCCAAGTTCAGGCGCGCTTACGCGAGCATTCTTCCTGGTTTGCGACGCATTCTTCCTTCCAGTTGCACCTGATCGATTTAACGTTCAGGCAATAGGTACTCTTGCGAAAATAATACAACGATGGATGCGTGAACATTCACAGATCAAAATTCAATACGAAGAACTTGGGCTGCCAATCAGACACGGCACTCCTGCATTTTTAGGAGCGATAGTACAAGCATTCAAACTGTATGCGGGTAAGCCAAAACCAGGCTATAAACTTTGGATGAATAGGTTGCCGAAAGAGATAACTCGTTCATTAAAACCAGTGATGCAAAAATTCAGTAGAGAAGGAGATCTATATTTGCCGACAATCAACAGACCTATCGCTGTTGAAATTCCAGATTTCAATCAACTTGCGCCTCTGATGCAGGAGGTGGGCAAGGCGGTTTTCAGTATTAGCCAAGATGACACGGCAAGAATTACTCCCACGGGAACTCCATGGGTGGGGAACAACTGGTCTCAAGCTGAAACCCGTATGAGGGATTACAGAAGCAGATTTGAAAGATTGGCTAATATTGTCCAGAATTTTTAACATCGTCGTGGGCCTACAATAATGGCCGTTGAACTCAAACAACATTACGTCGCGTTTTTAGACGTTCTCGGATTTTCGGAGATGGTAAGGTCCGATGTTCGAGAAGAGAAACAAGTTTTCTTGACAAAACTTTTTCGTTGCCACCAAGGCGCAGTGGGGATTTTTAAAAACGAACCGAACTGTTCCATCACTCAGTTCTCAGATTCGATCGTAATAGCGAGGCCTTATGATGATAGGGAATTCGAATATTTCATAACCTGTGTCGCGGAGTATCAACGACTTTTACTTGACGAGGGTCTACTTTGCCGGGGTGGAATCGCAGTTGATAAGCATTTTTCAAACGGCACATTTACTTTTAGCGCGGGCTTAATTTCGGCATACATTGTTGAAAGCACTGCCGCTCGTTATCCACGTGTGGTGGTTTCTCGTGACGTTCTGGACTTGGTGTTTCCAGATTTCCAAAAAATTTCCAAAGGGCTGGTGAAAGAGGACGACGGGTTAATATTCGTAGACTATCTTGGCGTGACTTTTAGGAAAAAACCAATGACGTTGCGAGCCAATGTCCGAGTGTTGGTTGAGAATTTGGCGAAGAGTGCACAAAGTTCGGTTCGTGAAAAAGGTCTATGGCTAGCCGCTTATGCTGACGCTACCTTTAAGACAAGGATGAAAGGGCCAAGGTTCAGACGAAATGTGGGCCCTTAGCCAAAAAGGGGTCGACCTAACTTTTCGGGCCGAGCTTCGAGGGAACTTTGATACTTTTGATTTTCGTAGAACGCTTCACGCAATCAACGGTACTTCGATCCCTCCAAATGTTGCCGTGCCTGCTCCACCACCGCTCCCCTAAGGTGCGTTAAAGCCTCTGACGCTTGATCGGGTGCGGCAGGCAGGCACAATTCCACGCCGGGCAGTCGCGGCAGGCCGTGACGTTGATCGAGGCGCATCAGCGTGGGCGGCAGGTCGGCGCCGATGCGCGGTGCCAGGGAGAATTTCTGACGGAGCCAGTTAGATGTTGGACACGTCCTGGCTAGCAGTTGCGAGCTCTGCCAGCGGATCCTCGGATGCCTTGAAGGCGCGCTCGAACACCGCATTGCGGTGATAGTCGAGGTACTGCTTTTGCTCTTGGAAGAAGTCGCCGCATCGTCTCCCCTGCCTGAGATTCAGCCCGATTCGCGTAACGACATCGGCCGGAATCTCGCTGGATCGCACGAGCGCCCCATTGTCTTCGAAGGTGATCCAGCCGCGATCGAACAGGAAGTCGGCGTGTGGGCTCAGCAGCAGGCCGTTGTGTCCGTCGACGCGCTCTTTGCCATCAGCGCACCTAGCCCATGGCTTGATATGGCTTGCTCGGAGGAAGCGCAGGTCGGCAATTCCTGTGAGCCGACATTGTTTTTCGACAGTGAGCAGCCGGCGCTTGAAAAGCGATTGTTTTGAGCGAGTCTGTGTCAACTGTAGTGAGGCTGTGTCCGACAAAGCCATGTGCGGTACTGAGCGTTCGGAAACCCGGTGTTGAAATGGGTCGAAATCAGACTCGGCGGGTTCCAACTCGAACACGATGGCGGTTCTCGGATCGCCGTGTGTGTCGGGGATTCCGCGTTTGTTATAGCTGCGGCGAAATCGGAACTCGCCAAGGAAACGGTAGGGCTGAGCGCGCCCCATCATTTGGAACAGCAACAAGCGCTTCCCGTTATGGAGGTGCTCGCGAATGGCCCGGTTTCCCGCCTTGTCCTGCATATCTCCAGTTTGGCCTTCGCCGTAGTAATGGAGAATGCCAGCGTCGTCCCAGAAGTCGTGGTAGCCGTGTTGCTTACCAGCTTCGCCGGTGAAAAGGATCACGAACGGACTGTTGGCTGGGGTTGAGATACCTCCTTGGGTCTGTCCGCCCAGCTGCCCATGGATATCCCGTTTGCGATGGTAGAGCGCGCCAACCTGATAGGGGATATGAAAGGGCTGTTCCATGACGGTCGAGAATGCCAGGAAACAAAGGTGTCAGGGTCAATTCCTGACAGGCAGACGGGAAGCCTACGGAAAGACTTGTGCCGTTTCAGCGGACTTTGAATTAACCGAAGAGCCGTAGGACCAAGTCATACACTCCTAAGCTCATTTCGTGGGCGAGCGCTTCTGTGTTTTGAACTCGCCTGTCCCAAATGCCTCCGTGCCTGTTCCACCACCGCTTGCCGCAAGTGCGTCAACGCCTCCGACGATGGATCGGGTGCGGCATGCAGGCACAGATCCACGCTCGGCAGCGGCGGCAGGCCGTGACGTTGATCGAGTCGCATTAGTGTGTGCGGCAGGTCGGCGCTGAGTCGCACGGTAATGCCTAATCCTGCAGCTACGCCGGCCCACAGGCTGTGCAGGCTGGCGGTGACGAAAGCGGGGCGCCAAGCGATGCCCGCGCGATCGAGTGCAGCAGTACCCGCCTTGCGGAAGAAACACGGCGGCTGGTAGAGCGCCAGATCCAGCACGGTATCCGGTCGCACGACCTTGCCCGTTCCCGCGCGTCCGATCCACGCCATCGGCAGCGTGGCGAGAAGTTCGGCATCCGCGCGCTTGCCCTGGTTCATCGCAAGCACCAGGTCGAGCTCGCCGCGGTCGAGCCGTTCGAGCAGCAGCGAGTTGCGTTCGACCAGCACATCTACCCGCACAGCGGGGTAGGCCTTCCGGAATTTCCCCAGCGCCGCCGGCAACCAGGATTCAGCGAAATCGCCCGGCAGGCCGAAGCGCACCGTGCCGTCGATAGCCGCGCCGCGCACCGCATGCACCGCTTCGTCGTTGAGTTCCAGGATGCGGCGCGCGTAGGCGTGCACGCGGTCGCCCGCCTCGGTCAACACCACGCGGCGGCCCTGCTTGCGGAACAGCGGCTGGCCCAGTTGCGATTCCAGCTTGCGCATCTGCTGGCTGATCGCCGAGGGCGAGCGGCTGATCCGTTCCGCGGCGCGCGCCAGACCGCCCAGGCGCAGGATGGCTTCCAGGCTGCGCAGCGCGTCCATGTCGAGATTGGGGAGCGACATCGGTAAGCAAATCGAAAACGTTGCTCTCGAATTATTCGCTTTTTCTGCAGGCTTGCAAAGCCTACGCTCTATCGGGCTTGGCACCGAAATGCAGAGCGACTGGCTCCCGGCCTTCGCCGGGATGACGAGCAAAAGCGGGCTTGCCTGATGTGTGCGAAGTACCGAAATGCAAAGTCACTGGATCCCGGCCTTCGCCGGGATGACGAGCAAAAGAGGGGCTTGCCGGCGCGTGCGAAGTCCGAAATGCAAAGCCACTGGGTCCTGGCCTTCGCCGGGATGACGAGCAAAAGCAGGCTTGCCTGCGCGTGCGAAGTCCGATTCGAAAGAGGAAAACTCCATGAACCTGTACCGCATCATCTATCGCCTTGCCGTCGTCGCCTGCGTGTTGCCCGGCACGGCGTTGTCATTCAGTGCGGGAGCGGCCGACACGCGCGCCGATGTTTCGCTGGCCGGAACCTGGACGCTGGTTGCGGCCGACGTGCAGCATCCGGATGGCTCGCGCTCGCACGACTATGGCGAAGCGCCGAAGGGCCTGCTGATGATCGATGGCGCGGGGCGCTACTCGCTGCAGATTTTCCGCGGCGACCGCGCGCGCTTCGCCAATCCCGCCAAGGCCAAGGCCAGCGCGCAGGAATACAAGGCCGCGGTGATGGGCTCGAGCACCCATTACGGCACGCTCGCGGTCGATGCGGGCAAGCACCAGTTGGTGTTCCACATCGAAGGCGCGTCCTTCCCCAACTGGGAAGGGCAGGTGCAAACCCGCACCTTCGAATTGCACGGCGACACGCTCAGCTACCGCGTACCGCCGCGCCCAAACGGCGACGTGCCGATCTCGGTATGGCGGCGTGTTGGCGGGAACGTGGCGCATTGAGGACTTTGCTCGTCATCCCGGAGTCGCGAAGCGACATCCGGGATCCAGCTTTGCATTTCAGTGCGCTACACGACAGCACTGGATTACTCGCCGCATCCTGCGGCTCGCCCTCCGGGCCATCGGCTTCGCCGATGTTCGCTCCGGCATCCTGCCTCCGCAGTCCGGCCTTCGCCGGGATGACGAGCGGGTTGATTGGCGGTTTCTCGAGTGCGCTCTGAACCGAATCTTGCCATTTTGCGCGCTCATCGGAGACGCTCATGAGTTCAATCGGGACGAACCTGTTGATCCTGCACGGCCACATCCACGATCCGGAGCTTGTCCGCCGTCTGGCGAACGCGCGCGCCGCGCCACCGCCGATGGGGCCGAGCGGCAAGCGTTGGCGCATGTATTCTCCGCTAGTGGCGCTCGCATCGTTGTACGCCCGCCTGTGCTTCGGGCTCGGCAAACGCCAAGAACGCACCGGGTGCTGGAGTGCAAATACGGAGTAATGTTGCTTCCGTATCGGCATATCCATGCCGCGCTTGGGGAACAGCATGAAGCATCACGCAATCGTTGTGTGCCTTACCGCCTGTCTTGCGCTCGCTGCTGGACCCGTTCGCGCCGGGATGCCGACGATTCCGGGCACGCGTCCGGATCCGGCAGTGGCGGTCCACGCGCCTGATCGCGCATCCATGCAGACCATGCAGATCCCCAGCCATGGCGCGCTCATGAATGCGCTGGTCTATATCGCTGCGGGCGCGGGTCCCCATCCTGCGGTGATCCTGCTGCACGGGTTTCCCGGCAACGAGCGCAACCTCGATCTGGCGCAGGACATCCGGCGCGCCGGTTGGGATGTCCTGTACTTCAACTACCGCGGCTCGTGGGGCACGCCGGGCGACTTCTCGTTCGCGCACAGCATCGAGGATACCGGGGCCGCGATCGCTTACCTGCGTCAACCGGACGTGGCCAAATCGTTGCGGCTGGATCCGAAGCGCATCGTCCTGATCGGTCACAGCATGGGCGGCTTCATGACCGTCGAGGCGGCCGCGGCGGATCCCGCGATCAAGGCATTCGCCACCATTTCGGCCGCCGACATGCCCGGGCGCATGCAAGCTCTTCTCGAGAAGGAAAAGCGCTCCGACGCGATCGCGGCCATGGCCCACGGCCTGGCCGAAGAAGGCATGGCGCCGCTCGCAGGTTGCACGCCTGCGGGGCTGGCCAATGAGCTCGCCGACCACGTCGCAAGCTGGCCGTTCATGGGCAACATCGACGCGCTGAAAAACCGCACCGCGCTGGTCGTCACGGCCGACGACGGCCTCACCCGGGAGAACGACGCCTTCGCCGCTGCCTTGCGCAACGCCGGCGACACGCGCGTGACCACGCAGCACTTCGCCACCGACCACGCCTATTCGGACAAGCGCATCGAGCTGTCGCACGCGGTGCTGGCGTGGCTGGCGGGGTTGCCGAAATAAAATTTGGATCAGAGCGCACTTTTCGGCGACTTTGGTTTGCCTCGAGCGTGACCCGAACCGGCGCGTGATCGGAAAAAATCGGGGTCGGGTTCAACAGCGGGGGCGAGCATGGGCAGACAAACCGGTTCCCGCATCCTGCCCAGGGCATGGATCGCTGCGGGTGTCGTCGTCGGCGTGTTGCTGGTCGGTGCCGTGCTGGCCGCGGCGTTCGCACCGTTCGTTTACGCCGAGCTGATGCCCCGGCTGGAGCCGCACGTGGTCGTCGATCCCGCGCCGGCCCGGATCGCCAAGGGCCGCATGTTCGATGACTATTTCGTGGTGCAGGATCTCGGCGCGGGAACCTTCGCCATCGGCGAGCCGCGCTACTACCAGCAGAATTACTCCTACCTGATCATCGGCACGAAGCGCGCGCTGATGTTCGACTCGGGGTCGGGAACGCGCGACATCGGCAAGGTGGTGAAATCCCTCACCAGCCTTCCCGTCACGGTGATGGTCTCGCATCTGCACTTCGACCACTTCGGCGGGATCGGTGCTTTCGATCATGTGGTCATGATCGATCTGCCACAGACGCGCGCGGATGTGTCCAATGGGCGCCTGCGGCCGGGTCGTTACGAGTACTTGGGCTTCTGGGACGGGCGAAGCGCTCCGGCAACACGCGTCACCGAATGGCTGAAACCCGGCGCCGCGATCGATCTGGGCGGTCGCTCGCTGACGGTTCTGTCCACGCCGGGTCATACGCCAAGCTCCGCGGCGCTGTTCGACGCAGCGGACCATCGCCTGTTCATTGGCGACTACGTCTATCCCACCACGCTCTATGCGTTCCTGCCGGGCGCGAGCCTGTCGGCCTATCGGCAAACGGCGCGGCGGCTGCTTGCGACCCTGCCCGGCGACACGATCCTGTGGACCGCGCATTGCTGTCGAAAGGGCGAGGGCGTGGCGGCGCCCTGGCTGACCATGAAGGACGTGCGCGACCTGGACCGGACATTGATGGGGATCCAGGCTGGCACGGCAACCTTCACGAGCTTTTATCCGCGAAGGTATCCGGTCAACGACCAGATGACCCTGGCGACCGGCTTCCCCTGGAACAATCGCTGAAAGGTGCCGATAAAACCGGGGTCGGAGTGCACTTTCCGCCGGCCCTCAAGTTTCCTTGAGGGCGACCCAGACCGGCGCGTGATCGCTGGTGCGATCCCGCCCGCGCACTTCCCGGTCCACGCCTGCGGATTGAAGGCGCCGAGCTGCGGTGGGACTCAGCAGGATGTGGTCAATGCGCAGGCCGGCATCACGCGCGAACGCATTGCGCAGGTATTTCCAGAACGTGTAGATGCGTGCGTCCGGATGCAGCGCGCGCAGCGTGTCGGTCCAGCCTTGCGCCAGCAAATCCCGGTACGCCGCACGCACTTCGGGGCGAAACAGCGCATCGTCCACCCAGCGCTCCGGCGCGTACACATCCCGTTCTTCCGGGATCACGTTGAAATCCCCGGCGAGGACTGTGGGTCCGCCGGCGTCGAGAAGATCGCGGGCGTGCGCCGTCAGGCGTTGCAACCAACGCAGCTTGTAGTCGAATTTCGGACCGGGGGCAGGATTGCCGTTGGGAAGGTAAAGGCAGCCGATGAGCATGCCGCGCACTTCCGCTTCCAGATAGCGACTCTGCACGTCATCCGGATCGCCGGCCAAAGCGCGCCGGCGTTCCACCGGATCGCAGCCCTTGGCGAGGATCGCGACCCCGTTCCAGCTCTTCTGCCCATGCCACACCGCGCCATAGCCCGCTTCATGGAGTGCAGCGACGGGAAACTGCTCCTGCGGCGCCTTGAGTTCCTGCACGCAAACAATGTCCGGCGATGACTCTTCGAGCCAGCGCAGCAGCAAGGGCAGCCGCGCGCGAATCCCGTTGACGTTGTAGGTGGCGATCTTCATGGCTTGAATGAAGCGGTATCGCAGATTGCCTCTATGCCCTTGCCATGTTGCCTGCGTCTAGCGCCGATCCAGCTCGTAATGGATCAACACGACGCATTGCGATGCGAACAACATGGTCGGCCCCAGCGAGATCCGGGTTGCACCCAGTCGTTCGAGGCTGTGGAAGGTCTTTTTCGGCATCGGAATGTGGTCGGTCAGCAGGAAGCAGGGATTGTCCTGGAATGCCTGCTCCCGGATGGGTGCGCCTTTCCTGTCCATCACGAACAATTGATTGTCCTCGGCCAGTTCCTGCACCAGCCGCTCGAAGCTCACGGTGCGCACCGTGACGCCCGATTCCACCACGCGCGTTTCCTCTTTTCCCATTCCTTTGGAAGCGTCGAGTGCCGCGGCGATCTTGCCGAGCAGCGCGTGCTCGTCGAAGCCGCCGAAGTCGTGCATGGCGTCGGCATCGAAGCGTATCGTGCGCGAAAAATCGCGCGTGCTTTCCAGCACCAGGTGGACCGTCACCTCCGGGCGATGCGACTGCGCCACGAAGATGGCGTTCATCAACGTGTGGGCCAGGATTTCGGTGTGGGCCTCCTGTCCAACGGAGGCCAACAGGTTTTGGCTGTCCGTGGGTGCCGCCCGCGCTCTCAGTACGAAGGTTCGCATGGGTGCCGTGGTCCGATGGCGAATGGGGTGCCGCGGGCAACCATTGTCGGCGAATTGTCGCCTGTTTCGGTCATGGGCTGGCTGATACGATCTTGCGATCGCCGCCGGATTTCATTCAAGCATGCGCCTGAACAAGTTCATTGCCGAAACCGGCTTCTGCTCGCGGCGCGAGGCCGATCGCCTGATTGCCGGCAAGCGCGTTGTCGTCAACGGCAAGCCGGGCGGCATGGGCAGCCAGGTCGAAGACGGCGATGAAGTGAGGGTGGACGCCCAGGTATTGCACGCGCGCAAGGCGGCGTCAGGACACCGGCATGTCTACATCGCGTTGTACAAGCCGGTCGGCATCACCTGCACCACCGAGCACGACGTCAGGGGCAACATCGTTGATTTCGTGGATCATCACGAACGCATCTTTCCCATCGGCCGGCTGGACAAGGATTCCGAAGGCCTGATCCTGCTCACGAGCAATGGCGACATCGTCAACGAAATATTGCGTTCCGAGAATGCGCATGAAAAGGAGTATCTGGTCGGCGTGAACAAGGCGGTGACGCCGGAGTTCCTCAGCGGCATGGCCCGCGGGGTGCGCGTGCACGGTCAAATGACCCAACCTTGCAAAACCGCGCGAATCGCGAAATTCGGATTCCGCATCGTGCTCACGCAAGGCTTGAATCGGCAGATCCGCCTGATGGCACACGCCTTCGGCTATCGCGTCAACCAGCTGCGCCGAATTCGCATCGTCAATATCAAGCTCGGCGCGCTGAAGGTGGGGCAGTGGCGCAAACTCACCGAGCAGGAGTTGCGCGGACTGCTGCCGAAGCGCACGGAATGGTGAGCAAACGGAAAAGACGGGCCGGGTCTTTTTTTCTGCCGGACCGGACGGGGTCGAGCAGCAGAAAAGGCGTCGGCTTGCGGTGGGCATGGGGAAGATGCACGTGGGGGATCGGATGTGCGGCGGGCGGCGCGGCCAGTCAAAAACCGCACCGCGCTGATAGTCACATCCGACGACGGCCTCGCCCAGGAGAACGACGCATTCGCCGCCGCGCTGCGCAAGGCCGACGACGCCCACGTGACGACGCGGCATTTCGCCACCGACCACGCCTGTTCGGACAAGCGCATCGAACTGTCGCAAACGGCTCTGGAGTGGCTGGCGGGGTTGCCGAATCAAGTGTTGGGGGCGCGATGGGAAAGGCGGGGTGTGCAGGTCATTGCACGCCAGGCTGGCGTCGCGGCCCGGGAAGCTGGCGCCTGCGACATACGTACACGGATGGCCGATGTCCGGTATCGTCCGCCGGCGGCACAACGGCCGCACGACACACACGCAGTTCCATCGGGGAGAAACGACATCATGAATTTGCAGGAGGGTAAGCATCTCTCGCGCGCCATCTGGATGGCTGTCGCCATCGCAGCGGCGCCCGTCGCCAATGCAGCGCCGACCCTGACACCGGTCGGGCCGCTCGATACCAACGTGCTGGGCATGAGTGCGGACGGCTCCGTGCTCGTCGGCACGCCGATCTTCGGAGGATATGCATTCCGCTGGACGCGTGAGGGCGGCACCGAGAACCTCGGCGGCATCGGCGGCAACGTGCAGATTTCGCGCGACGGCACGGCGATTGCCGCGAACGTCCTCGTCGACGGCAACCCCGAGGCCGGGCTCTGGCTCGGTGGCCAGAACTGGCGTCCGCTTGGGGGCCTCGGTACCAGTGGCTGCCCGGATTTCAGCGACAGCTACGGCATCAACGGCGACGGCTCGGTCGTCGTCGGCCTCGGCTGGGATGGCTGCGATGCGTACGGTTTCCGCTGGCAGGACAGCACGGGAATGGTCAACCTCGGCAGCCTCGAAGGTACTTCGAGTCGTGCCAACGCGGTGAGCGCCGATGGCTCGGTCATCGTCGGCTGGGACTCCGCGGAAACCGGGGAATGGCGCGGCGTGCGTTGGGTGAACGGCGTCGAAAGCTTGCTCGCAACGCCGGGTGGTCCTTTCCTCGGCAGCGCCAACGCGATATCGTCGGACGGCAGCGTGATCGTCGGCGGCGAGGCCGGCAAAGGTCCGACGCACAACAAGGCGTATGTCTGGACCGCGCAGCGCGGCGGCATCGTCATCGGCATGCTGCCGAGCGACGATCAACTCGCCGGCGCTTATGCGTTCGCCGTCAGCGACGACGGCCGCGTGGTCGGCGGTGCGAGCGGTGCGCAAAAGCGCGACGCTTTCGTGTGGACGCCCACGACAGGCATCTTCAAGCTGCAGGATTACCTGGTCGATCTCGGCGTGCAGGGTCTCGACAACTGGGTCCTCGATACGGTCACCGCGATCTCGAGCGACGGCAGGACGATCGCCGGTTGGGGATATCGCGGTCCGAAGCGCCACAGCCACGTGCAAGGCTGGGTGATCGACGGACTGCCGCCCTTCGTCGATACCGACCGCGACGCCATCCTCGACCCCGTCGACAACTGCACGCTTCGGTCCAATGCGGACCAGCGCGACACGGACAGCGATGGCTACGGCAACCGCTGCGATCCGGACTTCAACAACGACGGCATCGTGAATGGCGCAGACGCCGCCTACATGCGCAGCGTGTTCGGGACGGCGGATCCGAATGCCGACCTCAACGGCGACGGCATCGTCGACTCGCACGACCTGGCCATCCTCGGCAACTTCTTCGGCAAACCGCCGGGCCCGAGCGGCCGCGTCGCAGCAGCCTCCGAGGCACGGACTGCAAACGCCATCCGCTGAATCTCGGGACGTTTGCCGGAGTCAGAAAGAAGATTCCGGGTTCGGCCTGCAAGAAGCCGCAGGCCGTCCCGGAATGACCAACAAAAATGTCGCCGAGTAGCCCGGATGGAGCGAAGCGGAATCCGGGAAGTTGCTTGCGCTGTCCCCGGATTCCGCCGCTGCGCGGCTTCATCCGGGCTACGGGGTATTGCAACGAATCCACGCAGACGTTTCCGATGAAAGAGATTCCGGGTTCGGCCTGCAAGAAGCCGCAGGCCGCCCCGGAATGACGAGCAGGGAGATGAATTCAAAGCGGGTCATGGCCAGTTTCTCCCGGGCGCCATGCGCCAGGGCGACGCGAAGCGGAGTGCATGGCGACGTGAAGGCGGTTTCGTTCGCCATGCTGCCAGTCATCCCCACTCGAACGTTCCGGTCGGTACCCCGCTACTTTCGCTAGACTGCCGGAGTCGCAGAGCTTCGCAAAGGTTGAATGTCCCGGGCTGGTGCGAACCGCCCGCAGGCGGAGCGATGTATTTTTGGGTCAAGGAGCGAGGATGCTGGACGGCTCGAAAATCGCGGTGCCATTGCGCTGGCGGCCCATGCAGCAGGTGGATGTGGATCGGTGCGTGGAAATCGTCGCCGCGCATCCCGTGATCGGTCCGCGCTACGGTGCGGACATCGAGAATCTGGGCCGCGCCTGGCGCCACTTGCTGGGCTCGGCCGCCATCAACAACAACGTTTTCGAACGGCTGGATCGGAGCCACGCAACGATCGTGGGGATCGGGTTCGCCGTCTTCGTCCGCGACGAATTCATGCGCGAGATCAAGACGCCGCCGCTCCGCTGGATCGGGCCGGAGCTGGCGCGACGGATCGCGGGAGGGGATTCTCCCGTTCTCAACGATGACGAGGTGCGCGACGCGAATTCGGGCCCCGGCCTCGGCGAACTCGTGTGGGAAGGCACGGGCACGCTGGAGTTCGCGCAGGAGATGGATTTTTACCACGCGATGGTGGGTTCCTACGTCGAGGGGCATCGCGGTTTCTTGTTGAAGGAAATGATCAGCGGACAGGCGGAGAGCGTCGAGCGGTTGCTGTCGGTGGTCGAGGCAGGAGGGCTCTACTGGAACCCGGCGCAACAACGCTACGAAACGACATCGTCGGAGCCGCCCGAAACTATCGCGGCGCGGCCGCATCTCGTCGGCATCACGCGCGAGCTCGAGAACTTGCGGCCCGGCTCGTGGATCAGCACGCTGTTCAACTATCGTCCGCCGCGTTTCGGGTTCAGCCGTGGTGAACAGCAACTGCTGCTCGTTGCGCTCAAGAGCCTCTCCGGAACGGACCAGGAACTGGCCGTCGCGCTTCGTCTCTCGGTGCCGACCGTCAAGAAGATGTGGGGCTCGATCTACCGCCGCGTGGCCGACTGCGATCCGGAACTGGTCCCCGATCCGGCGCTGGCCGAATCGGGGACCCGGGAGCGGGGTCCCGAAAAGCGGCGCAGTCTGCTCGCGTATGTCCGCGAGCATCCCGAAGAACTGCGCCTGCATTCCCGCAAGCTGCTAGGGAAGAACCTGCACGAATGATGGGCGATTCGCGCGTGCCGGCCTGTCTGCTCACGGCATCACGGCCACCTCGCAGTCCTGCCGCGACGTTCCCAAAGATCCGGTGCACCCGGAGACCACGCCGTGAATCGGCTGCGACCCGAAATGCCCGTTGGCTGGCGACCCGATCGTCAAGGTGACGTTCGAGAACTCGACGGTACCGGATGCACCCAGGATGCAGATCGTCACCGGAGACGGGTTGCCGAATGGCGCGTTGGCGCCGTTCACGGTTACGTATGCCGACCCGGTGACGGCGAAGCCGCCCGTGACCGAGGAAACCGCCGGGCACATGGTTTGCCAATCCGTCGGCCCGTCATGCACCACCCCGTCGGTCACGCTGATGTGGTGAGTGTGCGGACTGAGTTGTCCGGGATCGAAGTTCGGGTCCGGATTCACGACCTCGGAAGTCTCCATCGCGATTTCCGCCGAGAACGCCGCCTGGGTCCGTGCCCTGTTCAAGTCCAGCGTCCAGTTGCCGTGCATTTCGTACGGAGCTCCCTTGAGAGGAGAGCCGTTGATGAGCAGGGGCGTGTAGTCACTGAGCAACCCGCCGAAATGCGCCGGCAACCTGGCCGGTGCCCCGGCCACGGCTCCGGCATGCGCGCCGATGCCGATCGCCACCAGAACCGGAATGCCCAGCGCCGGAGCCGCTTTGCCGAGTTTCACTCGCATCCACTCTTTTTGCTTCATGGGAACCCCTCCAGTCCGTGATGTGCCTGAAATCAGGCGGCCGATCGGCCACTGCTCCCTCGAGAGGAAGACGGTGCCGAGCTTCGAGGAGCATAGAAACCGCGCGAGGGGACGCAATTACCCTAAAAGGACCAACGGGATCAGGTCCGTGTGCGCGGTCCGCGTACGCGCGGGGTCGATGGACCAGCGATATGGAACATCGGCGGACAAGGACGGTGCACCTGCATCGGTCCGTCGTTTTCGAAGGCGATGAGCTCTTCGTCCAGGAGCTCATCGGCAGGCCGCCCCGGAATGACCAACAAAAATGTCGCCGAGTAGCCCGGATGGAGCGAAGCGGAATCCGGGAGGTTGCTCGCGCTGTCCCCGGATTGCGCCGCTGCGCGGCTTCATCCGGGCTACAACGAACGGATCAGCCGCAAGGCCGGGAAATTTTCATCCCGGCTTTTGTCTCCGGGACTCAATCGCAATCCGTCTTGGTCCACCTTGCCGGCACCGGGTTGCCGTTGGTCGGGTCGGGGCTGGAGGAAGAACCGACCAACGTGCCGCAGAGGTTCATCCCGTCGACGCCGGAGAACGGGTTCTTGTCCGCCGCGACGTCGGGCAGCACCTGCGCCTTGGTGGCGAACGTGCGGGTCAATCCCAGCACGCCCGCATTGATCACGCGCAGTCCGCCGACGCGGCCGCGGTCGTTGATCGCGAGCGCCTGCGAGCTGGAACCGAAGCCGATGTTTTTCATGCCCGTGGCGGGCGTCCAGACGAAGGCGACCGGCTGGCCGACGCGGCGGTCCGACACGCCGACGATGACGAGCGAGTTGTTCACCGCATTGGCCTGGCTGCTGGCGCCGCCGAGCGTCTGCAAATCGACCTGCGTGCCGTCGCGCCGCCAGAGCCATGCGTGCGCGGCGGAAGCACCGGCCGCGAAGACCCAGCCCACGATGTCGCCCTTGTCGTTGATGCCGAGCGCCTGGCTGACGGCGCCGGGTGGATTGAGGTCGGTGATTTGTCCGGACGCATCCCAGCGCACCGCATGGATGGCGCCGATCGCATCATCGGCCCAGCCCACGATCGTTCCCGACGCGTTGATCGACTGCGCGAGGCTCGCGCTGCCACCGAGATCGGCGAGCGGTTGCATGCCGCTGCCTTCGTGCCAGACGAATGCGCGACTGGACAGGAAGTCGTTGGTGAAGGCGAAACCGACGATCGCGCCCGAATCGTTGATGCCGTTGGCGAGCGAAGACGGCAGGCCGGGAAGGCTGCCGAGTTCGGTGCGGTTGCCCGCCGGATCCCAACTGACCGCGAACGAGCCCTTGAATGTCTGATACCAGCCGACGGCGATATTGCCGATGTTGACCGCGCTGGCGTTGCCGGAAAACGCCCTTGCGGGCATCGCGAGCGCGTGCGCCGTGTATTGATCGGCATCGACGAAGCTCGACGCGGGCAGGACACGGTCGCTGCCGAATTGCGGCCTCGGCGCGGCGGGTGGCTGCGCGGCGTTTGCCAGCGGCGTCGCCAAGGCCAGCGACATGCAGGAAACCGACAGCGAACGCATCAACGAACGTGCGTGCATGAAACCCTCCAACGCGAATGCGACATGAGTCGCCGGATCGCGTGAGTGCCGGAAAGTTTGCGCCGGGTTGCGGCCGGTTGGCCGGCGACATCGCGGCGGCCGGCAACCGGTGCGTGGCGATGCGAAGGACGCTCCACCGCCTGCGGCGCCGGTCTTATTCGAAAGATCCCGTCCGCACTTCGCCTTCGCGCACGTAACGGTTGACCTGCACGCCCTTGGACGAAGCCTTGGAGTGTTCGAGCCGGAATGCCGACGCCTGCGCGCGCTCGTCGAACAGTCGCTTGCCGCGTCCGAGCAGGACCGGATAGACCAGCAGTCGCAGCTCGTCGACGAGGTCGGTGGCCAGCAACTGGTGCACCAGTTCGCTGCTGCCTTGCGTCACCAGGTCGGGACCGTCGCCGCGCTTGATCTTGCGTACCGTGGCGGCGATGTCCGATCCGAGGTCGCGGCTCTTGTTCCAGTCCAGCGTATCGGCGCGGTGGGTGGCGACGTGCTTGATGGTGCCGTTGAAGAGGTCGGCGATGCCGCGATGCGGCGCGCCTTCCGGCACGTGCGGCCAGTACGAGGCGAAGATGTCGTAGGTGCGGCGCCCGAGCAGCAATTCGCACGGGCTCTTGAACACGCCGTCCATCACGTCCATGGATTCGTCGGCGTAAGGCCACACCCAGCCGCCGTGGGCGAAGCCGCCGCTGGTGTCTTCCTGCGGGCCGCCCGGCGCCTGCATGACGCCATCGAGACTGATGAACGCGGCAACGATGAGCTTGCGCATGTCGGTACTCTCTTGCGGATCGAAGTGCTTGCCTGTCCGTTCGACGAACGGCGCGTGGCGATATCGACAATCGCCTTCAGGCAAAGCAGGATGCAACCCGGATGGAGCCAAGCCGAATCCGGGAAGGGTCCTCGGGTCAGGTCGATGCCGGAGCCTGATTGCCGGCGAGGAAGTCCCCATACCTGATTTGCCAGCGCACCTTGTCGGTTGCATCGAAATCCACGTACACGCGGATCAGGTGGCGATCGACCAGTTTCAGGGTGTAGGCGCCGTGGTCGCGGAAGAACGCGCTGCCGTCCCAGGTCCAGTCGATCACGTCGGGCACGTACACGAAAACCTGGTGGGACGAATGCAGCGGGCCGGTCGATGTTCCGGAAAGCGTCTTCGTCGCGACGTCCCAGTGCAGATCCTCGACCTCTATCCCGCCCTGCGACACGTGGCGGTCGGTGGAGACGAACTGCGGAGTGCCGGAGCGTTCGTGCAGGGCGAGCAGGGTCACGCTTCCCGGTTCGACCACGACTTCGATTTCGCCGCCGCGAACTTCTCCGGCCAGTTGCTGCTTCCAGAAGTCGAACGCGATGTAGGTGCGTTGCGGATCCAGCCCCAGTCTTTCGAACGAGAATTTTCTCGTGATGGTGTTCTTCAGATCGGGATTGAACACGGCGAGCAGGTTCCATTGCGCGAACGGCCGCGCCACCTTCATCGCGAACGCGTACCGCGTTTCGTGTTCGAACAGTTCCACCGGAACGGCCGCTTCGCCGAGCGAAGGCGTGATCTTCTTCAGGATCTCGAGTTTTGACGATTCCAGTTGCGTGAGCCGGTCGCCGGAAAACAGGTTGCCGCCGCTGAAGGCGATCAGCGTGGCCGCCGCTTCGGACTGCTGATTGGTGAGCAGGTCCATGCAAAGGTGGTCGACGTCGTTGATCCACGTCCGCTTGTGAAAGTAGTAGCGCTTCGCCGCGGCCGCCGCGCTGCTGGACGGGTCGATGAAGTACGTGTCCCACGCCTTGTCGTGGAAGCCGTAGTTGATGTCGGCCTCGATGCGCATGCTGTCGATCAATCCTGTAGTGATCGCGCCCGGTCCGCATTCGAGGATGTGGCATTTGTCGCCGGCCGCATTGCGCATGATCTCCATGCCCTTGCGGTACGCGGCGGCGGCGGACATCGTCGGATCGTGGAATCGTTCGGCGGCGAAGATCGACCATGCGACGAAATCGATCTTGATCATTTCGTAGCCCCAGTCGTTGACGATGGTGTCGACCAGGTCGTGCAGCCACTTCGCCGCGCCGGGATGGGTGATGTCCAGGCAGTATCTTTTCGGGTTCTCGTCGGGCGGCGGCGCGGCGCCTTCGGGCCAGTTGCCGATGCGCTGCAGGCTTCCGTCGCGGCGCTTGAGCAGCCAGTCGGGATGTTCGCGGAACAGTTTCGTCGGCTCCTCGATGACATACGGCGAAATCCACAAGCCCGCCTTGAAGCCGTAGGCCTTGATCCGGCCGGCGAGCCACTTCATGCCGTTGGGAAGCCGTTCGTTGCCTTCCCAGTCGCCGTGCCAGCGCTGGTAGCCTTCGTCGATCTGGATGTATTCCAGCCCGTAGGGTTTCAGGTGTTCGGCGGCGAACGCGGTATTCGCCATCACTTCATCTTGCGACACCTGAGTGAGCGTGTAGAACCAGCTGCACCAGCCGTTGAGGATGGAACGCGTGCGCGCATCGTTGGCCTTGCCGACCGCCGCCGCGTAGTTTTCCAGCGCCCGGTATGGATCTTCCGCGATTTCGATCATGAAGCGGTTCGAGCCGATCGAGCCGCCCGGATGCAGCGTCACCGGCGGTGCGTAGACCGATTCGGCCAGGAATGAAATTTCATTTTCGGCGGCTCTGCAGATCAAGAGGTTGCCCAGGCACAGCGTGTTCTCCAGATAACCCAGCGCGATGCCTTCGCGATCCGGGCCGCAGAACAGGCCGGCATTCCACCAGCTGTGGATGGTTTCGTTTTTGCCCGCGAACGGCCCGTTGGCCAGACCGACTCCCTTGATGTTTCCCGAGGAAATCGCGTCTTCCTTGTCGCCGAACGCGTGCACGGCGCCGGCATCGAAATACATCTCGCCGTTGGTGAGGCATTTGGACACGCCGTGGGCATGCAGCACGCCGTCTTCGCGCGCCGCCGCGCGCACCGGTTCCAGGCTGTGGATCGCGAGGTCGCCTTGCGACGCATTCGTGCAGGTCGTCTCGAACGTGAGCGCGTGCAGTCCGTCGTAGAGCGAAAGGTGGAGTTCGACGTCGGCCAGCTTGCGCAAATCCTTGCAGCGGATGGTGAGGCGCGTGCCGCGCCCGAGCTTGTCCGCGAACGCTGCGGTGTGTGCGGCGTAACCGAAGCCGCCGCCGGACACCAGGCGTTTGCGAGTTGTCGCGCCATTTGCGCCGGTGGCGAAGTTGATGGCCGCGGTCACGCCGGTCAGCAGCGGGCTGCCGTCGTGCCCGCGAACTTCGAACGTGCCGGCGCCGCTATCGAACGACGCCGCGAAGAAACCATTCCCGATCGCGAACTTGCCGCCGGACGGGAGCAGCGCATTCGTCGGCCCGGCGACGGCGACCGAGAGGCCGAAGAGAGAAGCGGACTTGATGAAATCGCGACGGGTGAGAGGGGTGGACATGCTGTCTTTTCGCAAAGGTGACGGGATCGATGGCACCGGTCGGGTCCGGATCGGATTGGAAGTTCCGCTTCGGTTGCCGGCATGACCCTACACCGTCGACGGCGGACATGCGACCGCGTCGGTCGCGCGATTGTGCTTGGTGCATCGAGCTCAGTTCGACGATTCCAGGTGCCGCAGCTTGGCCGCGTAGATTGCGCGCGAATCCGGCGTGGTGCTGTTCTTCTCGGCCAGTTCCAGTTGCTTGCGCGCACGCTTCACGTCGCCGAGGTGCATCGCGGCGATGGCCAGCTCGAAGTGCGACGGGACGTCGTAGGGGCGCTGCGACAAGGACTTCTCGAACAGCCGCGCCGCCTCCTCGAAGCGGCCGGCCTGCATCGCCTTCACCCCGCGATCGTAGAAATAGAACGGCGGATGGCGCTGGATCTCGGCCAGCCGTTTCGCCCACGTCTGTGCTTCGTCGGTGCGGCCTTCCGCCGCGAGTATCCCCGAGAGGTTGGACATGGCCGAGACGTTGTCGGGTTCGCGGTGCAACGCGTAGCGCATTGCGCGTTCCGCCGGCACCAGGTGCTTCCGTTCGATGTAGATGACGCCGAGCGTGTTGGCGGCGTTCGCGAATCCGGGGTCGGCTTCGAGCGCCGCGCGGGCGAACCAGTAGGCGCGGTCGATCTCGCCATCGACCATCACCTCGGCGGCGCGGTTGTTCAAGTACATCGCGACGACGGTCTGTTCCGGGACCGGGCGGGACACGGCGGCTGCCACCTGCCTTGGCGGCAGGAAATCCACGATCATGGGCGTCGACTCGATGTAAAGCCTCACGCCGGGACTGCGCGGTCCAAGCGCCAGGTTGATGTGCTGGCTGAGGATGGCGAATCCGCCATCGCGCGACCAGGTATCGAAGTCGTACACTTCCTGATAGGTCACCTTGATGCCGAGTTGCTTTGCCAGGGCAGCCGCCATGATGACCAGCGACAGGCAATTGCCTTCGCGTGCCGCGAACGTCTGCGACGCGGTGCGCGTCATCTGCGAGTCGTAGTCGATCGTGAGTTTGCCGGCCAGTGCATCGAGAAGCGCCTGCCGCGGATCCGCGTGGCGGGCGTGCGGAACGATTTCCTCGGCGAGGAAGCGCTGCATCGGAGCGTCGACGTCGAAAATCGCGCGGCCGTCGATCGGCTGCGCCGGCGGTTTGAACAACGAGTCGCGGAACAGTGGCGCGACATCGCCGGTTCCGGCGGTGGGCAGGCTCGCGCAGCCCGCGAAGGACACCGCGAAAGCGATGGCGCAAACGCGCGACAGCAGGATGAAGGCTTTCACCTCCGCCTCCGCAGCGGGCCTGTATCCGCTAGGCGGCCATTCGATGGCCGGCTGCAACCGCACTATACACCCGCGCCGGTCGCAAAAAGGTACGCGAGGGACCGTTCAAGGGCCGCCGGTTCCACTCATCGATTGCACGCGTGCCGGACGCGGCTGCGTCTCCGGCATGGTCATGAACACGGGCAGGACCAGCAACGCCACCAACGCGATCATGGCGCCGGGCGCGGCGAGCCAGCCGGTCCGTTGCACCAGCAATTCGGCGAGAAAAGGTGTCAGCCCGCCGAAGAGCGCGGTCGCGACGGTCACGCCGAGTGCGAGTCCGCTGAGCCGGCCTTCGCCGGGAAACTGCTCGGCGGTCGCGGGGGCGCCGACCGCGCTCACGCCGCCGGCGACGCAGGCCAGCACGACCGCGCCGATGGCGATGCGCAATTCGCCTCCGCCGCCCATCAGCGCGAACATCGACAACGGCAGCAACATGCTTGCGACTCCCAGCCAGACCAGCACCGGCCTGCGTCCCACCCGGTCGGACAGCGCGCCCGTGAACGGCGTAACGAGAATGACGGCCACCGCGGCCAGCGTCGACAGCCAGAGCGAACGTCCTTCGGCGAGTATGTGCGATGAATTGAGGAACGCCGGCACGTAGGTGATGCCGACGTAGTAGGTGATCGAACCCAGCGCCGAGATCGCGAACGTGCGCAACAGCGCGGGTCGATGATGGATGAGCGTGTGGCGCAACGGAGACTTCGGCACGCTGCGTTGCCGCACCTGCCGCAGGAAATCCGGTGACTCTTCCATCGTCGAGCGTGCGATCCACACGCAACCCGCGAGCAGCGCGCCCGCAAAGAACGGAATGCGCCAGCCCCAGGCGTCGAGGCGCGCGGTGCTCATTGCGCCGACCGTCAGCGCTGCGATCGCCACGGCCAGAAGCGCGCCGACTTCGCTTGCGGCCGAGGCCAGCGAGGTGATCAGTCCGCGCCGTTCCGCGCGCGCGCCTTCCAGCAGGTAGGCGACCACGCCCGTGTATTCGCCCCCGACCGAGAACGCCATGAAGCAGCGCAGCAGCAACAGCAATCCGCCGGCCGCAGGTCCGATGGCGGCGTAGTCGGGCAGGACCGCGGTCGCCAGCATCGCCAGCGTCATCAGCATCATCGACAGCATCAGCGTACGCTGACGTCCGATGCGATCGCCGACATGGCCGAACACGACGGCGCCCAGCGGCCGCATGCAATAGGCAATCGCGAATCCCGCCAGCGTGGCCAGCAGTGACGTTGCACCGCCGCCGAAGAACACCCGCGACAACACCGTGGCGAAATACAGGTACAGCGTGAAGTCGTACCACTCCACCACCGTCGACAACGCCGCGACCCACATCGAGCCGCGCGGGATTTCGTGCGTGTCGGGCGTTGCGCTCGCGGTCATGCCGGCAGCTTTGCCGAATCGTGCGCCCGGGAACAGGGCAGGGTGTTCGATCGGCCGTCGGTTCTTGTGCGCGGCATTCGCAGGGGCGACGTGGTGGTCCCCGGATCGCGTCGAGGAGGATGCGGATGCAGACAATGAGGGTTCATGGCGAAGTCGCCGCGTACAATCGGATCGTGTGCATGGAGCAAAAGGAGAATCCCGTGGTTGAAAAGACACCCGCCAGGAGAAGCTTGCCGCCGACAAGAGGCGGAGCCCGAAAGTCCGAAGGATTCACCGCCGAGGAACGCGGGGCGATGAAGGATCGCGTGCGCGAGATGAAAACCGCGCGTCGCGGCGCCGATGGAGAAAGCGACGTGCTGGCCGCGATCGCAAAGATGCCGGAGCCCGATCGCGGGATGGCCGCGCGACTGCACGCCATCGTCAGGGCCAGCGCACCGCAGCTCGTGCCGAAAACCTGGTACGGCATGCCGGCGTACGGCGACGCGGACGGCGAGGTCGTCTGCTTCTTCCGCAACGCCTCCAAATTCAAGGACCGCTACGCCACGTTCGGTTTCAACGACAAGGCGAAACTCGACGACGGCAACATGTGGCCGACCGCTTTCGCGCTGACGAAACTCACGCCTGCCGAAGAAAAGCGGATCGCCGCGCTGGTGAAGAAGGCGGCCGCCAAGTAGCCCGGATGCAGCGAAGCAGAGCGGCCCGCCTTTCCCTTGAAGGAAAGAGGCTGGATACTCGGCTCGTACCTGCATGCTGAGGAGGATCCCGTGAACGATCGCAATGAAGTGCACCCGGGCAGGCGCAGTTTTCTTCGCACGTCGGCGCTCGGCGCCGCGGCGCTGCCGATGGCGGCACTCGGTCGCGGTGCGATAGCGGCGGAATCCGCGGCGCAAGAGATCAAGCTGCCCGCGTCCATCCTCGCGCTGAAACCCGTGACTTCGCGGATCGTGCCGATCACCGACGACGAGCGCCGCACCCGTCTGGCGAAAGCGCAGGAGCTGATGGGCAAGCTCAAGATGGATGCCATCTACCTCGATGGCGGCACTTCGCTCGAGTACTGCACGGGCATGCACTGGTGGACCAGCGAACGCCTGATGGGCATGTTGTTGCCGAAGTCGGGCGATCCGGTCTACATCACGCCCGCGTTCGAGCGCAGTCGCGCGCTGGAACAGATCCGCTTCGGTCACGACGTACGCACCTGGCAGGAAAACGAAAGTCCGTACGCGCTGGTCGCGCAGGTGATGCGCGAACGCCGCGCCGGCACCGGCGTGCTCGGCATCGAGGAAAAGGTGCCGTTCTTCCGTTCCAGCGGAATCGCCACGGCCCTGCCACAGGCGCAACTGGTGTCGGCCACGCCGGTCACGGCGCGTTGCCGCGCGATCAAGAGCCGCGCGGAGCTGGCGTTGATGCAGGTGGCGAACGACGCCACGCTGTCTGTCTACAAGGCGATCTGGCAGGGACTGCAGGACGGCATGACGCAGCGGCAGATCTCGGACTGGGTGGATGCGGCGTATTCGCGGCTGGGCCTGGAGGGAAACGCCAGCGTCAACGTCGGCAAGTACACCGCGCAGCCGCACGGTTCGCGCGAGCCGCAGTACATCCGCGAAGGCACGCCGGTGATGCTCGACGACGGTTGCACGGTGGAGGGTTACCAGAGCGACATCACGCGCACCTTCACGCTGGGCAAGCCCAGCGACAAGATGAAGCACGTGTTCGACATCGTGCGCACCGCGCAGACCGCGGCGCTGAAGGCCGCACATCCGGGCGCGACGATGGAATCGGTGGATGCCGCGGCGCGCAAGGTGATCGTCGATGCGGGTTACGGGCCCGGCTACAAGTACTTCTCGCACCGGCTCGGCCACGGCATCGGCATGGACGGCCACGAGTGGTACTACCTGGTGCAGGGCAATACGCGCCGGATCGAAACCGGCATGACCTTCAGCGACGAGCCGGGCATCTACATTCCCGGCGAGTTCGGCGTGCGCCTGGAAGACGACATGCACGTCACCGGTGACGGTGCGCGCTGGTTCACGCCGCAGAGCCCGTCGCTGGAGCATCCGTTCGGATAGCGGCGGTCGTAAGGCACGACCGACAGGTTTTTCGGATCGGATCGCGATGTACCGAAGCCGCGGCCGACAGCGTGTCCGCGCAACGGGTTCGAAAATCCGGATGCCCGATTGCCGGAGATTCGAACGTGAAGTTGCTGCGCTGGATCGTGTTTGCGATGCTGCCCGGTGCGTCGGTTTTCCCGCACGTGGCGTGGACGGCTACGCCGCCGCCGGTCGAATTGGTCGACGTCTACCGCGGCGGGGTCGACCTTTCGGACTATTGGATCAGCGAGAAATTCGACGGCGTGCGCGGCTACTGGGACGGCCATCGCCTGTGGACACGCGAGGGCGCCGTCGTTCCCGCGCCGGCGTGGTTCACCAGGAATTGGCCGGACACACCCATGGACGGCGAGCTGTGGGCGGGCTATGGCCGGTTCGAACAGGCTTCAACCATCGTGCGGTCGGCCGGGAGCGATGACGCGGCGTGGCGCGGGATGAGCTACCGCGTATTCGACCTGCCCGCGCACGGTGGCGACTTCGATGCGCGTGTTCCCGCGATCCGCGCGGTGGTGGCGCGCATTGGAGATCTCTGGGTGGTCGCCGTCCGCCAGTTCCGCGTCGAAAACGAAGCGCAGCTGCACGCTGCGCTTCGGCGCGTCCTCGACAAAGGCGGCGAAGGGCTGGTGCTGCACCGCGGCGATGCGGCTTACCGCGCCGGTCGCGACGCGGGTTTGTTCAAGCTGAAACCATACGAGGATGCCGAAGCGAAAGTCGTCGCGATCAAACCCGGCCGTGGCCGGCTGACAGGCATGATGGGTTCGATCCAGGTCCGCACCCCGGACGGACACCGGTTCGCGATCGGTTCGGGATTCACGGACGAAGAGCGCATCCATCCTCCGCCGATCGGATCGTGGGTGACTTACCGGTTCAATGGCCGCACGGACAGCGGGCTGCCAAGGTTCGTGCGTTTTCTGCGCAGGAGACCCGGCGGACCGCCACCGGAAGTCGTTGCCTCGGGGCAACAAGAGTCGCGCGATGCCGGTGCGCGGAATCCCGACGGATCGAACTAGCGTCGCAGGGGTCTGCGCCGGCAGCGGCGCGAGTGTTCAAATCTTCGCAGCTTCGGTCGCTATCTCGCGCAATGCGCGTTCGAACACTTCCGGCGGTTGCCCGCCTGGAATCAGGTAGGTGTCGTTGACGATGGTCGCGGGCACGGAATAGATGCCCGCCTGCTGGAATCGAAGTTCCTGCGCGCGCACTTCATCGGCGTACTTGCCGCTGTCCAGGACGCGGCGGGTCTCGTGCGCATCGAGTCCGACATCGCCGGCAATGCGAACGAGCACTTCGCGATCGGAAACGTTCTTGCCGTCGCTGAAGTAGGCGCGCAGCAGCGCTTGCTTCAGCTCCAGCGCGCGGGCGTTGTCCTGCAATTGCGCCCAGTGCAGCAGCCGGTGCGCATCGAAGGTGTTCCAGACGCGGCTGCCGCGCCGCACATTGTAGGCGAAACCCAGCTCCGCGGCGCGTTCGCGTATCCGCGCGCGGTTGGCATCCATCTGCGTTTCGTCGATGCGGTACTTGCGCATGATGTGTTCGCCGGCATCCTCGCCTTCGCCCGAAAGGTTGGGATTGAGCTCGAACGGTTGCAGGTGGATCTCCGCCTGCACCTCGCCATCCAGTGCGGCCAGTGCCTGTCGCAGTCCGGCCAGCCCGACCGCGCACCACGGGCAGGCCACGTCGGAAACAAAATCGATGCGGAGGGGAGCGGCCATGCGCGTTCCGAATGCGTGGGGATTTCGCCGATATCGGGGCGATCGCGTGCGGATCAACGAGCGTACCGGTGCGAATGGAGGAAGGAACGCCGTTGCACTCGCATCGCTGCCGTTTTTCACGCTGGCGTCTCTGGCGCGCAGGTAGTATTGGCGCCCCGTCCGTCCGGCACGAGATCCCGCCATGAACGCGAAGCGATGCATCGTTTCCCTGCTGGCAACGGTGGGATCTTTCGTTGCGCTGCCGGCCTCGTCCACAACACATGCCGACTGGACGATGTTCGGCTGGAACCCGGGTCGCACCAGTGCACCCGATGTCGCGACAGGCATTGCGGTTTCCGACCTGCACGCTTTGCAGCGGCAGCAGGTGAGCATCGGTGGCACCGTGGACTCCTCCGCAATCTACCTGCATGGCGTGGCGGTGAAAGGCGCGGTGCACGACGCGTTCATCGTCACCACCACTTATGGCAAGACGATCGCGATCGACGCCGACAGCGGCGCGGTGCTGTGGACATTCACGCCCCCGGGCTATGGCAGCCTGGCGGGTACCGAACAGATCACCACCGCGACGCCGGTGGCCGATCCCGGACGTAAATACGTTTATGCAGCTTCGCCGGACGGGATGATCCGCAAACTCGCGGTGGCCGACGGCGGCGTGGCCTGGGGCACGTCGATCACGAAGCTGCCGTCGCGCGAGAAGATCGCTTCGGCGCTCGGCTTCTTCAATGGCCGCGTAATCGTCACCACCGGCGGTTACATCGGCGACACGCCGCCGTACCAGGGCCACGTGGTGTTGCTGGATGCGCAGAACGGGAATCTCCTGCACGTCTGGAACGCGCTGTGCAGCAATGCGCACGCGCTGATCAGGCCGGCTTCCTGCCCACAGACCGATGCGGCCATTTGGGGCCGGGCAGGCGCGGTGGTGGATGCCGCGACAGGCAATCTGTACGTCGCCACCGGCAATGCGACCTGGGATGGGGTGCGAAACTGGGGCGACGCGGTGATCGAGCTCGACCCCGATGCGACGAACATCCTCGGCAACTACACCCCTCTCAACACGGGGCAGTTGAATACCGAGGATCTCGACCTGGGCTCGACATCGCCGGTGCTGACCGGCGGGCCTTACATCGTGCAGGGAGGCAAGGATGGCTGGCTGCGCGTGCTCGACTGGCGGCAGATGGCGGGCACGGCGCCGCATCGTGGCGAAACCGCTTCGCGCGCGGCGACACCCGGTGGCTCAGGGCTGTTCTCGGCCCCGGCGGTCGGTCATTTCGATGGCGCGACCTGGCTGTATGTCGCCAACCACGGCGGAACCGTTGCATGGAAGCTGGTCGACGACACGCTGCAGCAGCAGTGGCGCAGCGCCCATGGGGGCACCAGCCCGGTCCTCGCCGGCGGACTGCTCTACGCGTACGACCCGCAGGGCGCCTTGTACGTCTATGACGCCAAAGGTGGCCGGCAGCTCGCCAAGCTGGATTGCGGCAGCGGCCACTGGAACAGCCCGATCGTGGTGGACGGCCGGATCGCTTTGCCGGAAGGCAACGCCAACGATCATCGCCTGAGCGGCGTCCTCGACATCTGGCGGTTGCCGCAACCTCGGTCAGCCGGGCCGTCGCATCCGGCCGAAAATTGACACCCGCTCGCGGCCGGCGTATATCCGCTGGCGCACGTGTGGGGATGTCCGGCGGCGCAATGGGAATGCGCCTGCCGCGCACGCGACGGCTGCTTCGCCAATCACTGCGACTTCCTGCAAACAGGAATAGGGGATTCAAATGAATATTCGTGCTCTGGGTGGAAATCCGTGGGCGGGTTTGCTGGTGCTCGCGAGCGGCGTGCTGTTTACCCCGGCGAGCTGGGCCGGTTCCGACCAGCCGCCGCAGATGCCTCGATGCAATGCGAGGATCGGCACGCTGGCCGTGCGCGAGGCTCAAAACGGCAACCAGTGGTGGACGTCGATGAACCTCGAATCGCCTGCTGCGCTCATCAAGGTCTACGTCGCGCAATCGAACTGCTTCACGCTGGTCGATCGCGGACAGGGCCTGCAAGCCGCGCAGGAAGAACGCGCACTGGCCGGCGAGGGCGACATGCGCGTGGGCTCCAACATGGGCAAGGGCCAGATGAAGGCCGCCGACTACGTGCTGGTTCCCGACATCGCCAACAGCAACGGCAATGCCCAGCACACCAACATCGGCGGCATCCTCGGCGGCTTCCTGCCGCACGGCATCGGCGCGGTGGTCGGCGGCATCAGCCTGTCGAAGAAGACCGCCGACGTGGTGCTCACCCTCACCGACGTGCGCTCGACCGAACAGGTCGCGCTGGAGCAGGGCCATTCCGACAAGACCGATCTCGGCTGGGCGGGCGGCGGCGCCGGCGGCAGCTTCTGGGGGGGCTTTGCCGCCGGCGGCGCCAGCGGTTACGCCAACACCGAGATCGGCCAGGTGGTCGCGATGGCGTATCTCGATGCGTACACCAAGATGGTCGGCGACCTGCAGCACAACGCGCCCAATCCGGTTGCGGAGAACGTGCAGCAGGCGGTGCGCCTCACCGAGTCGACCAAGATGTATGCGGATGCCAACCTGCATTCCTCCGTGGTACGCAGCCTCAACTCCGGGATGATGCTGTATCCGACCGGCGACAAGGTCGGGATCTGGTGGAAGGTTTCCGACGAGCTGGGCAACATGGGCTGGGTCGTGTCGAGCAAGTTCGAACTGGCGCACTGAGTCTTATCGAAGCGCACAACCTGATGCATCGCAGCGTGGCCGCCCCTGGGGCGGCCACGTCTTTCGGGACGCCGCATCGTGGCGTTTCGTTCCGGGTGGGCGAGCATGTTCGAATTCCATCCCATCGCGATTCCGGGCATCTTCGCGCTGGCGTGCGCGTGGTCTCTTGCCGCGGTCGTGTGGATCACGGGGCCGGGATTGCGCCGCGATCGCCTGCTTGCGCTGCTGCTGGTGCTGGAAGGCACGGCGTGGGCCAGCGGCACCGGCTTCATGTATCTGATGGCGGGCCGTGCCGGCGCCTGGTGCATGCAATCGATCTTTGTCGGCGCGCTGCTGGCCATGCCGGCGAGCACGCTGGCCTTTGCGGGCACACTGCCTGCGACCCTGATGGCGCCGCTGCGCACGCGCACCGCGCTGGCGATCTTGGCGGTGGCGACGCTGGCGATCGAAGCGTACTACCTCGCCGATCCGCAGCGTTTCGTCGGCGGCATCATCCCGGCCTGGTATGCCACCTGGGATGCCGAGATCCCGCCGATCACCATCAAGGCATTCAACGCGGTCGGACTGGCGGGCGTGGTCTCCTTCATCGCCGCAATTTCCGCCTGGTTGCAAAGCGCGCCGGGAAGCGCGGCCAAACGCCAGGCCCGAGCGTTCGCGATCGCCTTCGGCGTGCACGACGTGGGGCTGTTTCTGGTGATGGTGTTGCCGGGGCACCTGATCCCGCCGCCGCCCAGCGGGCAGATCACCGACGTGTTCGACATCCTCGGCGCCAATGTCATCACCATCGCGTTCGTGCTGCTGCTTTCCTATGGCATCCTGAAAGTCCAGTTGTTCGACATCGACCTGCGGATCAAGCGCGGGCTCCGGCGCAGCACGGTGGCGGCGGTGTTCGTGGCGGTGTTCTTCGTCGTCGAACAGATCGCGCAGAACTATCTCAGTGCGCGATTCGGACTGCTGCTGGGTGCTGTCGCCGCCGGGCTGACGCTGTTCGCCTTCAGCCATATCCATAATTTCGCCGAGCGCGTGGCGAACGGCGCCATGCCCAACGTGGCGCCGACACCGGAATATCTCGCCTACCGCAAGCTGGAGGTGTATCGCGCCGCGTTCGAGGATCTGTACGGCGAGAATGGCGTCAGCGACAAGGAACGCGCGATGCTCGATCACCTCCGCGCCAAGCTGGGCATCCGGCCGGGCGATGCGCAGGCGATCGAAAACGAGGTGCGCGGTGCCGGGGCCGGTCGCGCGGAGCGCGCGGCGGCAGGCGCGGATTGACTGCCCCGCTCAGTATTCGCCGTAGCGTCCCCGTACCGATTGCAGCAATGCCTTGGTGTCGTATCCGACGCCGTCCTTGAACACCGTTTCGACGTTTTCGATGTCGTCGATGTTTTTGGACGGATCGCCTTTGACGATCACCATGTCCGCATCCTTGCCTCGCGCGATCGAGCCGATGCGGTCCTGCAATCCCAGATACTGCGCGCCGTTGTAGCTGGCGATCCGGATCGCCTGTTCCGGCGTGAAGCCTTCCTCCACCAACAGCTCGACCTCACGCAGGTCGCCGAAACCGGGCACCACGCCGCCGTTGCCGGTGGGGTCGGGCCCGGCCAGCAACAGGCCTCCCGCGGCGACGAAGGCGTGTTCCATCGCCATGCCGTGCTGGAAGGTGACGGCGCGCTTTTTCGCTTGATCGTCGGGCAGGGCATTCGTGTGTTCGCGCAGCAACATGTAGTCGTGCTTCGCCTGCGGGTTGAGCATGGCCATCGCCCTCTGCCGCAACGGCGAATGATTCGGCACCATCTGTTCGAACACCGGCAGGGTCGAAGTGACCGCAACGTGGTGCGAGACGAGATCGTTGATCAGGCCCTTCGCATCGCTGCCGTCCGGATCCATCGCGTACAACGTTGCGAGGCCGTCCGATTCGCTGCACTTGTCCGGCGACTTGCCGGGATCGTGTTCGGTGTTGACGAAGAAACCGTGCTCGAGGTCGTCGATGCCGATTCCGGCGGCTTCGCGATAGGTCACAGCGCAAAGATGTCCCGTGACCTTCAGGCCCCGGCTGTGCGCTGCATCCACCGCGGCCTTCAGTTCCGCGCGCGTGATGTTCATGTAGGCCTTGAACGAAGTCACGCCTTGTTCCGCCCAGAACGCAACGCTTTGCCTCGCGTCGTCCGCATCGCGCAGGAAGTGCATCTGGATGAAGGGCGAATCCGAGCCTTCGAGGTAGGGGCCGGTCACGTCGATGTGCGGGCCCGGCAGCTTGCCCGCGTCGATTTCGTGCTTGAGGTTCAGGTCGGTGTACGGCTCGACGCTGCCGGTGGTGCGCAGCGTGGTGACGCCGTTGGCGAGGTACAGGCGCGGCGCGGAAAACGCCATCTCCGGCACGATCAGCGGCGGATCGCTGTGCAGCTTCGCATCGAGGTTCGGCCGCGCGATGTAGAACAGGTGATCGTGCATGCCGACCAGGCCCGGGAATGCCGTGTGCCCGGACAGGTCGACCCGTTTCGCTTCGCCCGGAATCGCAATGCCGTCATTCCCGATCGCGGCGATCCTGCCGTGATCGATCACGATCGTCTGGTTCGCGCGCGCCGGTGTGCCGGTGCCGTCGATCACACGTACATGGGTCAACGCGACCACGGCCCCATGGATTTTCACGAACGGCTGCACGTCCTTTCCGGGCGCAGCCGGGTCGGGCAGCACGACCGGCGCGAGGTCCCGCGGTGCGGCCGGTAACGCCGTTGCGAAAAGCGACAGAAAACAACTTGCCGCGATCAGGGTGGCGCGTCGCATGATCTACTCCGATTGGCGATCCCGCCAAGCTGCTGCAAGGTCCCCGCCGAACGCGCGCGCGGATCCGCGGGATGCAATGCTAAAGTTCCGTGTCCTGATTCGAACCAGCCTGCATGAACTCGAAAGCAGTTTATCCCATAGGCACGCCCGGACGACCATGGGGCGACGCGGAGAAGGCCCGATGGCTGGAGCGGCAGCGCAGGCAGCGAAGCTACGCCAATGACGTGCTGGGTCCCATCGAGCGCTTGCGCGCGCGTTTTGACGTCGAGCGATACGGGACGATCGAATATCCACCCGACGATTATCCGTTGTTCGCCCTGAAAAGCCGCGACTGGAACGACGGATTGCCGACAGTGTTGGTGACGGGCGGCGTGCACGGCTACGAAACCAGCGGGGTGCACGGCGCACTGCGGTTTGCGGAACGGCATGCGGTGGATTACGCCGGTCGTGCAAATTTGATGATGGTGCCGTGCGTCAGTCCATGGGCCTATGAACGCGTCCACCGCTGGAATGCGCTGGCGCTCGATCCCAACCGTTCCTTCCGCGAGAACAGCCCCGCGCCGGAATCGGCTGCACTGATGCGTTTCGTCGCGCCGTTCCGCGGACGCGTGATGCTGCATATCGACCTGCACGAAACCACCGACAGCGACGAATCCGAATTCCGTCCGGCGCTCGCCGCGCGCGATGGCGTGCCGTTCGAGCCTGGAGAAATTCCCGATGGCTTCTACCTGGTGGATGACTCGGAGAATCCGCAGCCTGAGTTCCAGCGCGCGATCATCGCGGCTGTCGGGGAGGTGACTCACATCGCACCTGCGGATGCGGATGGACGAATCATCGGTTCGCCCGTGGTTTCGCCCGGCGTGATCGAATATCCATTGGAACAGCTAGGCCTCTGTCCCAGCATCACCGACGCGCGCTACAAGACCACCACCGAGGTCTATCCCGACAGTCCGCGCACCACGCCCGAGCAATGCAACGCCGCGCAAGTCGCCGCCGCGTGCGCGGCGATCGAATACGCACTGGCGCACCGTTGAGCGACGCAGTCGCTCATCGCCGCGCGCGAGGGGGTGCATCCGCGTCTTTCCCGGTCATGTCGAAACCCGCCGCATTCGTTCGTCGTTCGAGCAATCTCCTCGAATCCGGAGCATCCAGGTGACACCGTCGCACCCGCAACACCGCTGGTTCGCCCTGATCGTGCTTTGCCTCGGCGTGCTGATGATCGTGCTGGACACGACCATCGTGAACGTGGCGTTGCCTTCGATCCGTGCCGACCTGCATTTCACCGATGCCGCCCTGGTGTGGGTGGTGAACGCGTACCTGCTGACATTCGGCGGATGTCTGCTGCTCGGCGGACGATTGGGCGATCTGTACGGCCATCGGCGCTTGTTCCTGATCGGGCTGTCGCTGTTCACGCTGGCTTCGCTCGCTTGCGGCATCGCCGACACCCGGGTGCTGCTGGTCGTGGCGCGCGCGGTGCAGGGCATCGGCGGCGCGGTGGTCAGCGCCGTCGCGCTGTCGCTGCTGACTACGTTGTTTCCCGAGCCCGCCGCGCGCGCCAAGGCGATGGGTGTCTACGGATTCGTCTGCTCCGGCGGTGGCTGCCTCGGGGTGCTGCTCGGCGGAATGCTGACCACGGCCCTGGGCTGGCACTCGGTATTCCTGGTCAATCTGCCGATCGGCGTGCTGGTGTTCGCGCTGTGCCTGCGGCTGGTGCCGGTGACGCGGGCAGACCTGCAACATCGTTCGCTGGATATGGTCGGTGCGGCCACGGTGACCGCTGCGTTGATGCTGGCGGTCTATGCGATCGTGGGCGGCAACGAGGCGGGCTGGACTTCGCTGCGCACGCTGGTACTGCTTGCCGCATCGGCAATCCTGCTCTGCGCCTTCGTGGCGATCGAATCGCGCGTGCGCGCGCCGCTGATGCCGCTGGCCCTGTTCCGCCTGCGCAATATCGCGATCAGCAACGTGGTGGGCGTACTGTGGGCTGGTTCAATGTTCGCGTGGTTCTTCATTTCCGCGCTGTACATGCAGACGGTGCTCGGCTATTCGCCATTGCAGGTAGGTCTGGCTTTCTTCCCGGGCGATCTGGTCATGGCCATTTTTTCGCTCGGCCTTTCGGCGAAGCTGGTAATGCGTTTCGGCTTGCGCAGGCCCGCTCTCGCCGGACTGCTGGTGGCCGCGCTCGGATTGGTGCTGTTCGCGCTCGCGCCGCGCGATGGAGATTTCCTGCTGCACATCCTGCCGGGAATGGTCTTGCTGGGGATCGGCGGGGGCATGGCCTTCAATCCGGTGCTGCTGGCGGCGATGAGCGACGCGAAACCCGAGGATGCCGGCTTGGCTTCGGGGCTGGTCAATACCGCTTTCATGATGGGCGGCGCGCTCGGTTTGGCGGTGCTGGCGAGCGTGGCCGCCGCGCGAACTGCCGCACTAGGCGGGGCTGCGTCGCCGGTCGCTTTGACGAGCGGCTATCACTGCGCATTCGTGGTGGGTGCAGTGGTTGCGACTGTCGCCGCCCTGCTTTGCCTGCTGCTGCGCGAGGGCGGACACGCACCGCAAGGCAACGGAACGGTCATCGAGGAGGCGGCCTGAACCGATGCGCCGGATAACGCATATCGGCTGTGCCGGCTGGCCGATCGCGTCCAGGCACGCGGCGCACTTTCAGAAAGAGGGCAGTCATCTCGAGCGCTATGCGCAGGTGTTCGACACGGTCGAGATCGATTCTTCGTTTTATCGTCCGCATCAACGCAAGACCTATGCGCGCTGGGCAGATTCGACACCGGACGATTTCCGTTTCGCGGTGAAGATGCCGAAGAGCATCAGCCATCAGAAACGCCTGCGCGATTGCGCTGGGGAGCTGGACACATTCCTGGATCAAGTCGGCGGTCTCGGCGGCAAGCTCGGGGTCCTGTTGCTGCAATTGCCGTCAAGCTTTGCTTTCGAATCCGAAAGCGTTTCGGCATTCTTTGCCATGCTGCGCAGCAGTGACTGCGTGAAAGCAGCGGCGTGCGAACCTCGCCATGCTTCCTGGTTCAATGCCGAAGCGGATCGGCTGCTGCGCAATCTGGGTGTGGCGCGCGTCGGTGCCGATCCGGCGTGCGTGCCGCGAGCGGCCGTTCCTGCGGGCGATCGCCGCATCGAATACTTGCGGCTGCACGGCTCTCCGCGCATGTATCGCGACAACTATTCGGACGCGGCGTTGCAGCGCATCGCATCGCGACTGGCGCGACCAAGTGCGCATGCACGGGAGCGCTGGTGCATCTTCGACAACACCGCGGAAGGCCACGCGCTCAGCAATGCGCTGGAGCTGAAGGCATTACTTGCACTCGGCCACTGATGCATCCACCGCAAATGCGCTGCGCCGATGGTGCTCCGCGAATTCCGCCGCGGGCTGCGGCACGCCGAGGTGAAAGCCCTGGCCGTGGTCGCAACCCATTTCGGTGAGCAGGCGATCGGTCTTGGCATCGGCGATGCCTTCGGCAACGGTGGTCATGTCGAGTCGATGAGCGAGCTGGATGATCGAATCGGCCAGCCTCGCCGCATGCGGATCGCGTGCGATCGGGTCGACCAGCGTCTTGTCGATCTTCAGCTCGGTGGCGGGGAAGCGGCTGAGGTAGGTGATCGCGGCGTAGCCGGTGCCGAAGTCGTCGATCGCCACGCGCATGCCCATGTCGCGCAACCGCCGCAACGTGCGGGCGGTCAGGTCCAGATCTTCCACCAGCGCGGTTTCGGTGACTTCGGCGACGATCGAGGCGGGCGGCACGCCCCAGATGCTCAGGGCATCCGACAATTGCTCGACCAGCGCGCCCTGTGCGAACGCACTGGCGGAAAGGTTGATCGCGAAGCTCAAGCCCGCGTCGCCCAACGCAGCGGCCTCGCGCAAGGTGGCGTTGATGCTCCAGTGCGTCAGCGCCACGATCAGGTCGCTCTGTTCGGCGAACGTAACGAACTCGTCGGGCGGCACTGAACCAAGAGTCGGGCTGGTCCAGCGCGCCAGCGATTCCACCCCGCTGATCCGGCGCGTGCGCAGATTCCACACCGGCTGGAAGTACGTGAGCAACTGGCTGGTTTCGATCGCCTCGCGCAACTCGCTGTAGTCGATGTCGAAGCGGTCGTCGCGCGCATCGTAGAACGCATGGGGCTGGCCGCGGCGCGTCGCGTCCTGCAGCGCCATCTGCGCCCGCCGCCACAGTACATCGGCGTTGTCGCCGTCCTGCGGAAAAAATGCGGCGCCGATCCGCAGCCGTCCCTGCCAGGGAACACCGTCGACCTGCAGCGGCTGCTCGAATGCCTTGAACAGGCGCGTGGTGGCCAGCAACGCATGGTTGCGCGCGGGGAGGTTGGGCAGGATCACGGAGAAACAGTCATCACCCGCGCGAAAAACCTCGTCGACCGGCCGCAGCGAATCGCGGATCAGGCGCTCGGCCGCGGCTTCGACTTCCGCACCGCGTTGCATGCCGTACCGGATGCCGACTTCACGCAGGTCGCAAACGCGGACCGCCAACACGGCAAAACCCGTTTCGCCGCCGGCACGGCGTTCGATTGCGGCCAGTACCTCCCCCTGGTTCAACATGGCCGGTGCGCTATTGCGGCAGCAGGCCGGCGGTGTCGACGCCGTATTCGCCCACGGCCACGCTGCGCACGATCTCGACGGCATTGCCGTCGTTGGCCTGGTTCAGCAGGTCGAACGGCTGGAAGTCATCCAGCATGCGCTTGTCCGGCGTGGTCAACAGCAGGACGCGCGGCCGCAGGCGGCGCACGCGGTTCTGCATCATCACCACGGCGACCTCGCCGCTGCTCAGTTCGACCAGCGAGCCCGTGGGATAGACTCCGAGGCAGGCCTGGAACTGCTCCACCAGTTCGGACTGGAACAGCGTGTTGCGGCCGCGATAGATCTGTTGCAGGGCGTGGTGCCGCGACACCGGCGCGCGGTATGGCCGCGTGCTGATCATGGCGTCGTAGCTGTCTATGATGCCGAGCATGCGCCCGGGCACCGGGATTCCGCTCGCCATCAGGCGCGATGGATAGCCGCCGCCGTCGTGGCGTTCGTGGTGGGTGCGTAACACCGCCAATACATCCGGATCGTTGATGCCTGCGGTGGCGGCGATCTCCACGCCGTGGCCGATATGCGCGCGTGCGGTTTCGAGTTCCCCCGGCGACAACGACTGCGGACTTTGCAGCAGTTCCTGCGGCACGCGCGTCTTGCCGACGTCCATCAGCAGCCCGCCCGCGGCCAGGCTGAAAACCGTATCTTCGTGCAAACCCATGTGGCGGCCGAACGCCGCCGCCAGCGCGCTGCACGCGATCGCGTGGCTGTAGGTGTAGCCGTCGTGCCGTCGCATGCCTTCAAGGTAGAGGAACGCATCCGCGCTGCGCAGCACGCTCGCAACCAGCGGGCGCACCGCGCGCTCGACGTCCTCGACGCGCAGCTCGCGGCCGCTGGCGACGTCGGCGTAGATGCGGTCCACCATCTCGGCAGCGGTGCGCAAGGCTTCCTGCGCGTTCGGCAGCTCGTCTTCGACGCTGACGTTGTCCGCGTAGTGGGCAACGCGCGTGAACCGCAGTTCAGGGCGGCGGTCGCCGCTTTTCAACATGTGCGAGTGGTCCACCGCATCGCGATGGCGGTCGATGTACACGTAGGCGCACAGATTGCGCAGCGTGCGCACGTCCTCCTGCGTGCGCAACTCGACGCCCTGCAGCGGAAAGGGCGTGCTTTCCCACGGCCGGTCCAGTCTGCATACGAACATGCCGACCCGGAGGTCGGTGGCGTCGATGCGGGTTTCCTCGATTTCTGTGGTCACGCGGTTTCCGTCTTGATGGATCTCGAACAACCGCGGCGGACGACCGGCGGCCCCGACCCCGGCGAGCCCGGGAAGCGTGACGCAACTTCAAGCAAGAATGAAGCCTGCCCTTGTGATGCAGCGCGCGCTTCAGTCAACCCCGATACGACTTTCAAAGTGCGTCGCAGGTGCTTGTCTGGCCAATACTTCCCTTAACTCCACCAACGCCGGCAGCAGCGTTACCGGATCGCGCAAGGCCTGGCGCGCGCCGCCCAGCGCCCGCCGCACTTCTCCGGGTGCGGCACCGCTTTCGATCAATGCCACCGCATCTTCGCGGCAGGCACCCAAGGTATCCGCCCAGTCCGCTCCCCGTGCCGTGGGCGACAGAGGTGCAACCCTGCGCAGCGCTCGAAACGCGGGCGCCAGTTCTTCCACGCGCGCCAATGCGCCTACGAACAGATCGGGTACCCGCCCGTCGCTTTCGGTACCCAATGCGGCGGCCAACGCAGACAAGGCATCTGCGAGGCGGCGGCGCAACGCATCGATCAAGCGCACCGGAAGGATCCACCACGCGCAACCCAGGCCGATCGCCGCTCCGATCAGGATCTCTTCCATCCGCAACGGAAGAACGTGCGCGGGCGGCACACTGCCGAAACCCTGCAGCAGGGCCAGTGCGATCGTCACGAACAGTGCCCACCACGCGTAGTTCAGCGGACGCAACCACACACCCAGGAACATCGACACGAGCATCAATGCCGCACCCGCTGCACCGTGCATGACCGCGAGCGGGCTGAGCAGCAGGGCGAACACCGTCCCTGCGGCGGCGCCCAGCACGCGTTGCATGCTCTTGTATGCGACCTCCAGCCGCCCGCGATTGCCGCTGAGCACGATGAATGCGGTCAGCACGATCCAGGCCCAGCGTTCTGCGAAGAAGAGATAGCCGGCGACAAAGGACAATGAAAGCGCGGCGGCCATCTGGATCGCCATGCGCGTGCTCGCGATCGGCTGCTGCGAACTCGCGCGTGGAGATCCCGCCGACGCGGGTTCGCGCGCGAGCGGCGGCGGCAAGAAACCCGCCCGCCGAGCCAGCGCCTGCAATGCACTTACCCATGACAACGCCAGCAGCGCGATGACGATCGGCAGCAGCCATGGCGGAAGCAAGCCCGATGCTGTTGCCGGCAGGCGCGGCGTCACCAGCAACACCACGAATGGCAACGCGAGCAGCGCTCCGGCGCGCCGGGCCGTCGATCCGAAACGGCGCAACCAGATCGAAACGAACATGCCGGCGACGAACGCCGCCGCGCCGACCCATGGCATGCGGTGGAGCAGCAGGCCGATCCCGGTCGCGGCGAGTCCGACCAGAGGCAGCATGATCGCGGCTTCGATGCGTTCGCGCGAGTCGCGGTCGAGCTGGCCGCGCGACAACGAAAGACACAGCACCACGGCAAGCACCGCGGATCCGGTACCCGGCGCCAGCAGCCATGTGCAGCCCAGGCAACCCACTGCGGCCAGCAGGGTGGTGAGCGCGGGAGGCAGTGCAAGCAGCGCTGCGTTGCGGCGGTGCGAACGACTTCCCGATGCGGTCACCGCCACCATGCGTGTACTTCGGCCCGAAAGGGGCGTCATCATAGCGTCGAGTCGCGCCGCTCGAGCAGGATGTCAGCCGCGGATCAGTGCTTCGTGCGCTTGCCTTCGGCCGGCGCCAGTTCCACGCTGAGGGTGAACGTGCGCTCTTCGTCCGCCTGCATCGCGCCCACGCCCACCAGTTTGCGCGCCACTTCTTCGCCGCGTTCGTTGCGGATGGTCAGCACCATCGAATATTCCCAGTTGCCGCCGTTGGGATTGCGGATGCTGCCTTCCACCTTCAAAGGCGTGATCGTGCCGGGCACCGCGGAAATCTGCGCCGGCCCACCGAAGCGCAGGTGATGCTTGCACGCCGGACAAACCTGCGCGCTTTCGAGGATCGTTTCGCGGCAATGCGGGCAGGTGCGCGTCGCCGCGCCGCCGCCCGCGCGTGGACCCGTCACGACACCAGGCCGGAACCGTTCTTGTGTGCCGCACCGTTGCGCGACGCGTCGGCGCCCTTGCCGTCATCCCAGCCGAACTCGACGTGGCCGCGCATGCGCGAACCCGCCGCAACGGTGAGCGAGGCGGCCTTGAGATCGCCAGTGAGCGCGCCGCTTTGCTGCAATTCCACGTGCGAAGCCTGCTCGATGTTGCCGGTGAGTTCGCCCGAGATGATCACCTTTTCCGCGCGCACGCTGCCGTTGACCTTGGCACCGGGTTCGATGGTGAGGTCGCCGCGCACATTGACGTCGCCCTTGAAGCGGCCGGCGATGCGCACGTGGCCGGCGCCTTCGATCTTGCCCTCGATGGCGATGTCCGGCGCGATCAGCGATTCGCCCATCGGCTTGTTGCGGGAGGGCGCCGGAGCGGCGGCTGGCACCGTTGCCGGATGCGATTCGGCGACGGCGGGCTCGAACCGGCTGGACAACTCCAGCGCATCCGGCGCCGGGGCGGGCGAGGGTTTCGCTTGCTGCTGTTCTTTCCACAGGGCCATGGCGGCGCTCCGATCGGGGTGCATGGGCTGCCGAGACTACGCCTATTCGCGCGCGATGAAAACCGCACTGGTCGACAGAATTTGCCTGAACAAGGCGGGAGTTGGCGCGAATATCTCTTCCGCCGCCTGAGGATCGTGCGGTGTCGGCAACGGCAATTCTGCCATTGTCGATTTCGATGAGAATGCTTCGTCGTCAGGGCAGGGGCACATCCGGCGGGAACGAGCCGCCATTCGACCGACCAATTCGGAGAGACGACATGCGATTCCTTTCCCTGATCAAGATCAACGAGTGCGCGGGGCAGAAGCCCAGCGAGCAGCTGATGGCCGACATGGGCCGGCTGATCGAGGAGATGAGCAAAGCCGGCGTGCTGCTGGATACCGCCGGGTTGCGGCCGACTTCAGAAGGCAAGCGCGTGCGGCTGTCGCAAGGCAGACAGCGCGTGATCGACGGTCCGTTCACCGAGACCAAGGAAGTGATCGGAGGCTACGCGATGTTCGAGGCCGGTTCGATGGACGAGGCGCTGGAGTGGACTTCGCGTTTCCTCGACGTGCACGGCGACGAATGGGAAATCGAGTGCGAAGTGCGCCCGCTCGACGAGGCGTGCGTGCCGATGGAGCAGGCGGCATGAAGATCTACTGGATCAAGGCGCAGGCACCGCGGCAGGTGCTGGCGCTGGCTAAGCATCTCGGCGTCGATGCCGAATACGTGCCGATCGCCAAACGGCTGAAGACGCCGGAGTACGCCGCGCTCAATCCCAACGGGAAAGCGCCGACGCTGGTGGATGGCGACACCGTGCTGTGGGAAGCCTCCGCGATCATGGCGCACCTGTGCATCAAGGCCGGGTCCGAGATGTGGCCGGCGCACGATCCGGCGGCGCAGGTGGAGGTACTGCGCTGGCTGGGCTGGAACGATTGTCATTGGGCGCCGGCGCTGGGGCCGTTCTATTTCGAACACGTCGTCAAGAAGACGTTCAACCTCGGCGCGCCGGATCGCGAAGCGCTGAAAGCGGAAGTGGATGAGCTCCGGCGCCAGGCGAAGATCCTGGATGCGCATCTGCAAGGACGCGATTACGTCGCGTGCGATCGGTTGACGATTGCCGATTTCCGCCTTGCGGCAATGGCCGCGTATTGGCGGGTAGCGGAAATGCCGATCGATGATTTTCCGGACGTGGCGCGCTGGCTGGATGGTCTGATGCGGATTCCGGCGTGGAAGGAGCCTTGGCCGGAAGCTGCCTAGCCCGGCCGGTTGCAGCCCGGGGTGGCGGGCAACTGGGTTCCCGGATTCAACCAACGTATGCGAGTTTCGGATACCAGGTCGGGTGCCGGCCTTGCGGCGTGCAATCGAGAATCGTCCATATCGGCATCAGGTCCGGTGCGCCGCGCGGGTCTTGGCCGGGATCGGCGGATTCGAAACCCATTTCACCGCTCCAGAAATGGCGGATCGTGTGATCGTGCCGGGTGAACACGTGGATATCGGGGACGTCGCTGCCATCCGGCGCCACGCCGAAATAGTCGCGACTGTAGTTGCCGTTGATGTCCGAATAGAGCTTGAGGTAGCGCCAGCCGCGCTCCCGCCCGAAGGCCAGCAATCGATCGATCGGCGACCGTGCCACGATCGCCAGCGCGACATTTTGTTCCACGTCGCGCGCCTCGCCGTCCCATGCGCTCAGCAGTGAAGCGCACATGGGGCAAGGACGTTCGCGCTGGGGGCCGAACATGAAGCTGTAGATCACCAGCGTCCGCTTGTCGCCGAACAGTCCGGCGAAACCGGTTTCACCCTGCTCGCCGGCGAAGCGGTAATCGCCGACGACTTCGCCGCCGGCCGGCAATTCGCGCCGCCGTTGGGCAACGCGTTCGATATGCCGGCGGAGTTCGATTTCTTCGGTCAACAGAGCCTGCCGCGCGCGACGGTATTCGGCGCTTTCGTTGGGGAAGCGCATGGGATTGCGTGCGGCGAGTTCGGCTGCAGGAACCAGTTTCGGTGTGCTTTCCATGATGATGCTCCGTTTCAATCCCGGTCCGGCGCGCCGAGCGGGAAAAATTTGCGATAGGGGCGTCCGCCTTCCACGCAACGTGCGAACGAGGCCCGCGCCAGCAACCGCGCGCGATAGGCGCGCACGTTGGCGAATCCACTACCGATTTCGTGCGTCCAGTCCGCGTAGAACAGGGCGGGCGCGGCGGCGCAGTCGGCCAGGCTGAAGGAGTCGCCCGTGGCCCATTCGCGGTCCTCCATCCAAAGCTCGAGCCAGGCGTACGCGGTCTCGAACGTTAGATGAGCTTCATCCACGCCGTAAGGATCGCGATCGGCTTCGGGACGCAGCGCGTTGAACACGATCTTCTGCTGTGGCGTGTGGATGTAGTTGTCGAAGAAGCGATCCATCATCCGCACGTCGATCGCCGCGTCGGCGTCCTGCGGAATGAACCGCGTGTCGCCGGGGTGGTGCAGGTCGATGTATTCGATGATGCTCGTGGCCTCCATCACCTGTCGGTCGCCTTCCACCAGCAGCGGAAAGCGCTTGATCGGCCAGCGCCGTGTGAAATCGGCGTAGATGTCCGGATGCTCGGGTGAAAGTTCGAGGAAATCGAACGGCGTGCCGTTCTCGTACAACGCCATGAGCGCCTTCTGCGTGTACGAGGAAAACAGGTGACCGTAGATTTTCAGGGACATGGCGACTCCGGTTCACGGGTTCTGTACCAAGACGAATGGCGCGGGGCGGAATCGACACTCCGCGCACGCGGGAGTTTGCACGCTACACTGTCCGCGTGGGACAGGGGGCAGCACAGTGATTCAGCCGGAAAAGACCGCGGACATCCGCAGCCAGCATCCGCTCTGGGACGAGCGCGATGCGGTCGGCCGGCGCGCGATGCTCACGGAAATCCTGGCTCAGGTCTCGCACGAGGCGCTGCAGGGCGACACGCTGGAAGCGGTGCTGCACGCGATCGTGGATTGCCTCACGCGCAGGTTGCCGGTGACCATCGCCAGCATCATCCTGTTGAACGACGAGCGCACCCACTTCGTGCAGGAAGTGTGGTCCGGCCGGCTGGATCTCGACCAGCCGCAGATGCCCTGGCCGGTGAGCAACGGTGCGGCCGGGCGTTGCGTGCGCACGGGGCAGGCGCAACTGATCACCGACATGGGCGGCGATCCGGACTATGTGCCGGGCCATCGCGAAGTCAATTCGGAATACCTGGTGCCGATCCGCCACCGCGGGCGCTTGCACGGTGTGTTGAACCTCGAGAGCACGCGTGCGGATTTCTTCACCCGCGAGGTGCGCGCGGTGTGCGATGCGATCGCCGACCAGATCGCCGGCGCCATCCATCTCGCGCGCGTGGTGCGCGAACTGGAGCAGGCCAACCGCAAGCTGCGCGAATTGTCGATGCGCGACGGCCTGACCGGCATCGCCAACCGCCGCTGCTTCGATCAGCGTCTCGCGGAAGAATGGCGCAGGCACGCGCATGCGCGCCGGCCGTTGGCGCTGCTGCTCGTGGACGTCGACTGGTTCAAGGCATTGAACGACGCCAGCGGGCATTTGTATGGCGACGAATGCCTGCGCGAGCTGGCGCGGTTGTGCGGCGACAGCGTGCGGGTGGGCGAGGATCTGGTCGCGCGCTACGGCGGCGAGGAACTGGCGCTGCTGTTGCCCGGCTGCGAACTCGCCGATGCCGCGCGGGTGGCCGAGCACCTGCGCGCGCGCGTGCGGCACAAGGCCATGCCGCATCCGGATTCGCCGGTGGCGCCGGTCATCACGGTCAGCGTCGGGGTAAGCGCCGTGCAACCGGAGGAAACGCAGTCCTCGGATATTCTCATTTCCGCGGCCGACCACGCGCTCTACATGGCCAAGGCCCAAGGCCGCGATCGCGTGGTGGCGCAGGCCGGGCAGATCGACCTGCTCACGCCTACGCGTGCATAACGCTCTTTTCGCTATCCTGCGCGCATCGATTGCAGATTGCGGACATGGCGACGGGTTGGGCCAAAGAAGGAGCGGTGCAGGAGCAGATCGACGCGACGATCGCAGACGCGATCGCGCGCGTGCGCAGCAAGCGCGGCCGGGGGCCGAGCCTCAGGGCGTGCGCGGAATGCGGCCGACCGATCCCTGCGGCGCGGCGCAAGGCCGTGCCCGGCGTGCGCTTGTGCATCGAATGCCAGGCGGCGCGCGACGAGGAAGAACGCGTGTTCAGCGGCTACAACCGCCGCGGCAGCAAGGATTCCCAGTTGCGCTGACCCGCGAAGGATCGTTCAGCCCGTGCCAGATGGCGCCCAGCAATTCGCCCGTCGGATCCTGCTGCTCTTCCCAGTACATGATGCCGCCGAGGTTTCGCGCCTCGACGTACCCGGCCTTCGCCGCGATGGATTCCGGATCGTCATAGGTAATGAAAGTGCGCGTCCGTGCATTCCACAACCACGATGCCTGCGCATCCGCATCCCGATGGCGCACAAAGCCGTTGCGATCGATGAAGTCGCGTTCCAGTCGCGGCCAGGGATGCTCGCCGCCGTAACGTCCGTAAGCCTGGTACAAACCGTCGTGCGCGGGACCCACGTCGTCGAATTCGCGTCCATACATGGCGACGCCGATCAGCAATTTCTCCGATGGTGCACCGGCGGCCAGGAATTGCCGCACCGCGCGATCGACCGTACGTGCGTCGGCAGGTGCGAGCGCGGATGGATGCAGCCCGGTGTGGTGGCCGGTCGTTGGAGTCAGGCTGTTGACGAAGTCGTAGGTCATGAGGTTGAACCAGTCCACCAGCGGTGCCACGGCTCCGATGTCCACGCCGCTTGCGAACGGTCCATCCGCGACCGCGGCGCTCAGGAGGTAATGACGGCCATCGCTCGCGCCGGCATGGTCGAGTCCGGCGCGCAGTGCGGCCAGCAGTAAAGTGAAATCCGCGCGGTCCCGCGGCCCGGAACGAATGCCCGATTCGTGGTGGCCCGGATATTCCCAGTCGACGTCGATGCCGTCGGCATGATGTGCGCGCATCAGCGCCACCGCGCCGTCGGCGAAAGTCGCCCGACCGGCGGCGGTGCTTGCCATTTCCGAAAAACCGCCGGCGCCCCAGCCGCCGATCGAGATCACCACTTCCAGGCGGGGATGCGCTCGCTTGAGTGCGGCAATGCGATCCAGTTTTTCCGCCGCGCCAGGGGAAAGTACCGCGCGATCTCCGGAGACCTGCGCGAAGGCGAAGATCAGCGTATCGATCCTGTCGAGCCGAGCGTCCCCGCTCGCATTCCAGTCGGTGGTGTAGGCCACGATGCGACATGGCGGTGCAGCCGCTGCGATTGCCGTCGACACGAACATTGAGAACAGTCCGGCCAGCAGCAGTGCGAGGTGACGAGCCGCGCCGATCGTGTTCGCCATTTGGCAGTGGATCCGGTTACAGTCCGGGGTTCGGAAGCCTACTCGACCAGCTTGCAGCGGTTGCCGCCGGCTTTTTTCACGGCATACATGGCGCGGTCCGCCTGGCGCGTCAGGTACTGCGGATCGCTGCCATGCTCGGGGTGGACTGCGATGCCGATGCTCGCTGCGATCGAGAAACGACCCTCGGCCAGTTCGAACGGCCAGCGCAGCGCGGCGACGATCTTGTCGGCCACCAGCACGGCCTGCGTCGACGATTTGATCCCGGTCAACAGCACGACGAACTCGTCGCCGCCCATGCGGCCCACCGTATCGGTTTCGCGCACGCAACAGGCGATCCGCTGTGCCACCTCGTGCAGGAGGCGGTCGCCGGCGCCATGGCCGAGCGTGTCGTTGATGTACTTGAAACCGTCGATGTCGATGTAGAGCACGGCCAGCATCTCGGAGTCGCGCTTGGCGCGTGCAAGCGCGGTGAGCAGGCGTTCGTCGAACAACTTGCGGTTGGGCAGGCTGGTCAGCGCGTCGTGCTGTGCGATGTGGCGCAGCCGGGTTTCGGTCTGCTTGCGCTCGATCGCGGAGGCCGCCTGCACGGAAACGAATTGCAACAGTTGCTTGTCCTGGTCGGTGTAGCGGGTGTCGCCCGAATAGCTCTGCACCACCAGCGCGCCCAGCGTGCGGCTACCGGAAATCAACGGCACGCCGAGCCAGTCCAGCGATTCGCGGCCGACAACGGATCGCACCCGCTCGGGCAGTTCGCGCGGCGTGTCCGGTGTCAACAGCAGGGCCTCGCCGCTGCGGATGACCTCCGCGCTGAGGGTGCCCGAATCGAATGCAAGCGGGGCGGGCGGCTCGTCGTGCTCGTCCACGAAGTAGGGAAAGCTCAAAGTGTCGCTGTCGCGGTCGTACAGCGCGACGAAGAAATTGCGCGCCGGCAGCAGGCCGCCGATGATCGCGTGCATGTGATGGAACAGGTCGAGCAGGTCGGTGGCCATGTGCGCGGCCTCCGAGATCGCCAGCAACGCCGCCTGCACTGCTTCGGCGCGTTTGTGCTCGGTGATGTCGCGCGCAACGGCGATGCGCACGCCGTCCTCCGGCGACCATCGCGCGGACCACATGATGTGCGCGACGCTGCCGTCCTTGCGGATGTAGCGGTTCTCGAAGTGCGGATTGGCCGTACCGCCCATGATGCCGTTCACGGCGCCCAGCGTGCGCACGCGGTCTTCCGGATGGATCAGCTCCAGCATCTGCCGGCCGATCATTTCTTCCGGCGCATAGCCGAAGATGCGTTCGCAGGCCGAGCTCGCATAGACGAAATGACCTTCCGGATCCACGATGCAGACCGCGTCCACCAGCATCTCCAGCACGTGGTCCAGGCGGGCACGGATGGTGGATTCCAGCGGATGGCGGGGCAGGGCGACGATCTGGCTTGACATGGTTTCGACTGGGAGCGAATTGCGCAGTTTGCGCCGAAATCGTTGCAAGGACAAAGCCAGCGCGGTGTGCGAAGCGAGGCTCGCGGCGCCCCGGCCGGAGTGCCGGAGGTCATGCGCGCGCGGGGTCCGTTTGCGCGCACAATGGCGGGACTCCCATTCCTGACAAGGAGTCCCGCCATGCGCACCCACACCATCGCCTCCCTGCTCGCGTTGTCGATTTCGGCTGCCGCCGGCGCGCAACAGGCCGCTTCCACCGCAGCACCCGCCTACACGGCGGCGCCCGGCTACATCACCGCCGCCATCAATGATCCGCAACGGGCGGCCGACAAGAAGGACGACGCGCGCCGCCAGATCGCCGCGGTGATGGCGTTCACCCAGGTGAAACCGGACGATGCGGTGCTGGAGCTGGTGCCGGGCAGCGGTTACTGGACGCGCGTGTTCAGCGCGATCGTAGGCACGGCCGGGCATGTCTACACGGTCTGGCCGGACGAGATGGACAAGTTCAGCACCAAGAGCTATGCCGAGTGGCAATCGCTCGTCGCCACTCCGCATTACAAGAATGTCACGCTGCTGAAGGAGCCGGCTGCCCACCTTTCGGCGCCGCAGAAGGTGGACGTGGTGTTCACCTCGCAGAACTATCACGACTACCACGATCCTTTCATGGGCCCGGTGGACATGGCCGCGTTCAACAAGCAGGTGTTCGACGCATTGAAACCCGGAGGGGTGTACTTGGTCATCGACCACGTGGCGCCGAAAGGTTCCGGCACCGCCGACACCAACACGTTGCACCGCATCGACCCAATGCTGGTGAAGAAGGAAGTGGAAGCGGCCGGATTCAAGTTCGACGGCGAGAGCGATGCGCTGCGCAATCCCGGGGACCCGCACACGGCCAAGGTGTTCGATGAGTCCATCCGCGGCCACACCGACCAGTTCATTTACCGATTCCGCAAACCGGCCGGTTGAACCCCGGTGTTCGAAGGCGCGAAGCGGCGTCGTGCTGCTCCGTGCCAGCGGCGCTGGAACCTCCCTCGCCGGGTGCGCGTCCGCAATGTGCCGCGCCATTGGCGCTGCGGATTGTCAAGAATCGAAACATGAAACGCTGCGCGTTGCCTGGCACGCGCGCCGGGCTGCGCGGACGGGATGGAGCGCCTGAAACCGTTGCCGCGCCTGGTTTCCGCAGCGCAGGACGGTTCTGCTTTCGCGATTTTTTACGAGCCTGCGGATGACGATCGCTGCGCATCCGAGCGTGACATTGTGTGTCGCTGCCGCCTCCGGCGTTAAGTGCGTCACGTTTGAGGGGCACGATGGCATCGGGTTTGCTGAAGCCTGAACAAGTGCCACTTGCACGGTTGCAGAATCGCATGTCGCCGTCACCGCTCCACGTTGCTTCTGCCCGCACCCGCGCGCTGCGTTTCATCGCAGCGTCGTATGCGTTGCGCATCGTGGGACTGAGCCTGGGGTTCGTCATGGTCGCCACGGTGTTCTGGCGGCATGGCGCGACGGCGCCGGTGTGGGGACTGCTCGCGGTCAATGGTTTCGTTTGGCCGCACCTCGCTCGCTTCCTGTCGCAGCGCAGCGCCGACCCGGTCCGCACCGAACGCAGCAACGTGCTGGTCGATTCCTTCATGGGCGGAATCTGGGTCGTGCTGATGCACTTCGACCTGCTGCCTTCCTTCACGATCGTCACCATGCTGGCGATGGATTGCGTGGCGGTGGGCGGAGTCGCGCTGCTGTCGCGCGGCATGGGCGTGCAGATACTCGCGGCCGCCCTGGCGGTCACCACCGGCGGTTTCGACTGGGCGCCGCAAACGTCGATGCCGGAGATGCTGGCCACCATGCCGTTCCTGGTGAGCTATCCGTTGATCCTGAGCTGGATGACCTACAAACTCACCCAGCGCGTGCGCCAACAGAACCGACTGCTGGCCCGGATCAGCAGCATCGATGGCTTGAGCGAGCTGCTCAACCGCGCGCACTGGGAGGAATCGGTGGACAGGATCCTGACTGCCTGCCGCAACAGCGGTGGCGTCGCGTCGCTGCTGATGCTCGACATCGACCACTTCAAGCAGATCAACGATCGCTATGGGCACACGGTCGGAGACGAAGTAATCGGCCGCATCGGCGCGATCATCCGCCGCAACATGCGCGAAGGCGACATCGCCGGCCGCTACGGCGGCGACGAGTTCGGCGTGGTGTTGAACGGCGTGGACGCGGCCACCGCGGCGCAGATCGCCGAACGGATTCGCGCCAGCGTCCACGCGGCCGGCTTCGAACACGCTTCGGACCTGCATTGCACGCTCAGCATCGGCATCGCGCAGTCCGGGGAACGCGCGCGCGACGCACGTGCCTGGGTGCGGCAAGCCGACGCCGCGCTGTACAACGCCAAACTGCGCGGACGCAACCAGTTGGCTTCCAACGCGGACGCCTGGCAAATGGATGCCACGGCCGCCTGATCGCCTGTCTCCGGGGCACTGGCGTGCCGATCCGGTTCTGACATACTCCGCCGGCCTTCGGGGAAGGCCGGGGAGGCCGGAATGGTCTTCAACTCGCTCACCTTCATCGCGTTCTTCGCGATCGTGCTGGGGATCCACTCGTTGCCGCTTGCGTGGAACATCCGCAAGATCAACCTGCTGATCGCGAGCTACATCTTCTATTCGGCATGGAATCCGCCGTTCGTGATCCTGCTGTGGATCTCGACGGTGGTCGACTGGTACGCCGCGCAAGGCCTGGTGAGGGCACAGCGACCGGTGGCGCGTCGCGCATGGATGCTGCTGTCGGTGGTCGCGAACCTCGGCATGCTCGGCTATTTCAAGTACGGTGGTTTCCTGCTGGCGAACTTCACCGCGCTGCTGGCTTCGTTCGGCGTGGTCTATCACGCGCCCGCGCCGGACATCGTGCTGCCGGTGGGCATCTCGTTCTACACCTTCGCGACGATGTCGTACACGCTTGACGTGTACCTGCGGCGCGCATTGCCGGCGCGCAATTTCCTGGACTACGCGCTGTTCGTGACGTTCTTCCCGCACCTTGTCGCCGGCCCGATCATGCGGCCGACCGAGCTGGTGCCGCAGTTCGAGCAGCCGCGTCGGGCCAGTCGCCAGCAACTGTTCTTCGGCCTGGCGCTGATGACGATCGGCATGTTCAACAAGGTCGTGCTGGCCGACGGATTCCTCGCGCACGTGGCGGAAACGGTTTACGACACGGACAAGATCCCGGGCGCGCTGGATGCGTGGATGGGCACTCTGGCCTTCAGCGGCCAGATCTTCTGCGACTTCGCCGGCTATTCCACGATCGCGATCGGCGTGGCGATGTGCCTGGGCTTCGCGATGCCGGATAATTTCCGGTTTCCATATGCCGCGATCGGCTTTTCGGATTTCTGGCGCCGCTGGCACATCACGCTCTCGTCGTGGCTGCGCGATTACCTCTACATCCCGCTGGGCGGCAATCGCCATGGTCCGCGCCGCACCTACGCCGCGCTGATGGGCACGATGCTGCTGGGCGGGTTGTGGCACGGCGCCAACTGGACCTTCGTCGCGTGGGGCGGATTGCACGGCATCTATCTTTCGGTCGAACGCTGGTTGCGCAAACGATTCGCCGGATTCCGGCCGAACGCGTGGACCCTGATCGCGTTCGGCCTGATCACCTACGCGCTTGTCAACGTGACCTGGGTGTTCTTTCGCGCCAAGACGTTCTCGCGGGCCTGGACGATGCTGCGTGGCATGGCCGGCACGAACGCGAAGGCCGTTCCGCTGCTCGGCACCGAATCGCTGGTGGTTGTCACTGCGATCATCACCGGACTCGTCATCACGCACTGGCTGATGCGCAACCGCACGCTGGAATCGGTGCTGGCGCGCTCACCGGCGGCGGTGCTTTCGTGCACCTGGGCGGTCATGGCGTTCGCGATCATCGCGACGCAAGGCAACGGCAATGCCTTCATCTACTTCCAGTTTTGAATCAGCCAGTTCTGATCTTGTCGTGGAGCGTTCGGCGAGCGCGGAAGCGCGCATCGCCTCGCGTCCCGGCCTGCGCCAGACCGCCGCCGATCGTCCGGGTCAGGCCCAGCCCGTGCCCGAGCGCGACATCCCCGATCGCCGATGGGGCGCGATCATGTTCGCCGCGCTGGTGATGACTCTGATGATGCTGGGCGCGTGGGAATGGCGTTGGCGCAGTTTCGGTGTGGAGCCGAGCATCGCCAACAGCGATGCGCTGTGGGCCACCCAGCGACGCCGGATCGACAACGGCGAAGGCGACGGCGCGACGGTGCTGATCGGCTCCTCGCGCATGCTGTTCGACCTGCAGCTGCCGGTATGGCAGAAGCTTTCCGGCCAGCGCCCGATCCAGCTTGCATTGGAGGGCACCTCGCCGATGTTCGCGCTGGAGGATCTGGCCGACGACCCGAATTTCAAAAATGGCCGCCTGCTGGTCGGCGTTGCGCCGGATCTATTCTTCAGCGGTTTCGCTTTCCGTGGCGGCGTTTTGAAGTACACCCTCAAGCAGTCGCCTTCACAACGCGTGGGCCAGTGGCTGTCGATGCATTTCGTCGAGCCGTTCCTGGCTTTCGATGATCCCGATTACGCGCTGCCCACCGTGATCGAACGGCAGGACTGGTGGCCGGTGCGATCCGGCATGCATCCGCGCAAGAAGGTGCGCAAGCTGATGGTGGTGACGGCGCCGGACCGGGCCAGCCACATCTGGGACAAGCTCGAAAAGGATCCGGCTTACGCGGCGCTGGCGCAGAGCATCTGGGCACAGCACCTCGCACCATCGCCCGACGATCCGCCGCCCCGCCAGTTGCAACGCACCATCGGCCAGCAGATCAGCCGCGCGGCGACAGCCGTATCGAAATTGCGCCGGCGCAACGTGCAGGTGATTTTCGTGCGCACGCCCAGTACAAGCGGCTATCTGGTCGCGGAAGACAAGATGTTCCCGCGCGCGAAAACCTGGGATGTGCTGCTGGCGAAGACCGGGGCGCCCGGGGTGCACTTCCAGGATCACCCGGAATTGCAGGGGCTGTGGTTGCCGGAATGGTCGCATCTCGCGGAGCGCGATGCGGTGCGTTTTACCGAGGCGCTTTACGCGATCATCGAGCGAGACGTCGAACATCGTGCACCCGCAAGTCCGGTCGCCAGGGCGGACGCGCAGACGTCGAAACCGGAGTAGTCGTGGCGGAGGAACCGACGGAGCGGCGCGACGAATCGCCCGGCGGCCAGGGCACGCTGGGCGGGTTCGACGCGCGCCCGCCGAGTGATCGGCTGTTTTTCGCGGTCCACCCGGATCCGCAAACCGCCCGGCGGATCGTCGCGCTGGCCGAAGCACTCCGCACGAAACATGGTTTGCGTGGAAAGCCGGTCATCGCCGAGCGCCTGCACGTCACGCTCCACCATCTCGGCGACCATGGCGGGTTGCCGGAGTCCTTGATCGCCGCGGCCGGCGACGCTGCCGCGCGGATCACTACGCCGCCGTTCGAGGCCGGCTTCGATCGCGTGGCAAGCTTTGCCCGCGGCGCGCGCTCGCGACCCTGCGTGTTGCGCAGTGGAACAGCGGGTGCGAATCCGGAGTTGCTCGCGTTGCAGGCCGGACTGGCTGCGCATCTGCGTGATGCGGGGCTGGGCAGGTACGTCGAGCGGCATTTCACGCCGCACGTGACCTTGTTGTATGCCGACAGCGAGGTGGCCGAGGCGGTCCCGCCGATCGGCTGGACCGTACGTGGCTTCGCGTTGGTGCACAGCCTGCTCGGCCGCGGCCGGCACCGCATCCTGCAGAGCTGGCCGTTGACTTGATGGGCTAGAACACGCCGACCTGCAACGCGAACTTGCTGGTCACGTTGCTGGGCATCATGTCGGGCTCGGCGTAGACGCGCACGGTGTATTCGGCATCCGACGCCGGTTGCGTGGACCAGCTCGTCTCGCCGTTGCTCATGGTGTCGACCAGGGGCTTGCGCGAATCGGCGGGCAGCACCTTGAAAAACAGGTTGGGATCGCGCGAGATCAGGTTGATCTGCAGCGTCTTGCCGCCGCTCGCGTGCACGGTGTACTCGTGGTAGTCATCGGTCTTGCTGATGCTGCCGATCTCCTGCGCCCACGGATTGCCGGGGGTGAAACTGATCGCGTCAGCAGCCCTGGCGGAACGCGGGACGGCGAGCGCGCCGGCCGAGAGCACGACGGCGAGCAGGCTGATCGAGACGAAGGTTCTGGAATTCATGGTCTTGTCCCCCCTTCGGGAAGTGGGTGGCCGCAGTTCCGCGCACACAGCCGGCGGGATGTTCAATATACCTGCATCCGTCCCTTGCGCCGTCGTTCACGGTCGATGCGGCCGGAAGGCGTCCAAGGGAAAGGCGGCAGCGCAAGTAGGCCAGCATAGCACCAGGAAAAGCGCAACGAGACCTCGCGCCGGCGTGCTGCCGCCGAGTCACGCCGCCGGAAACCCTAGGTTACACTGCGGCGCTTTAGGATCCACAAGCGCCCGATGATCGTCACCATCCTCCTGATCGCCATCACCTGCATCGTTTCGCTGGCCGCGTTCAACAATCCGCGGCTGCTGGACGCGATGATCCTGTGGCCGCCGGCGATCTCGCGCAGGCACGAATACTGGAGATTGTTGAGCTATGGCCTGGTGCACGCGGACGGTTCGCACCTGCTGTTCAACATGATCACGCTGTTCTTTTTCGGACGCGCGATGGAGCCCCTGTACGCGCAGTATCTCGGCGCGTTCGGCTTCGCAATGTTCTACCTGGGGGGATTGCTGGTTTCGATCGTGCCGAGCTGGTGGGCGCACCGCAAGGATCCGAACTATCGCAGCCTCGGTGCGTCCGGCGCGGTTTCCGCGGTGCTGTTCGCCTTCATCCTGCTGCAACCTTGGTCGATGATCATCGTGTTCTTCCTGCCGTTGCCTGCGATCCTTTATGCGATCGCCTACGTCGCGTACTCGATATGGATGGATCGCGCGGCGGCCTCCCCGGTGGCGGCCAGCCAGGGCCGCGTCAACCACAGCGCTCACATGTGGGGCGGCGCCTACGGCGTGCTGTTCACGGTGTTCATGGAACCGCGTGTGGTGCTGGTGTTCGTGGAGCAGTTGAAGCACCCGCATTTCGGCCTGTGACATCGTGACGCGGGCTTGACCTGCGATGGCTTATTCCTGTCGAAAGGCAAGGAGAGCGGCGATGCAATGCACGAAACTGGATTTCGGAGAGGGTTTCCACGTCGCGATCCGCAACGCGCGCGCGGAAGCGGCAGTGATGACCATTCCACCGGGAGACTCCGAGGGCGATGCGCAAAACCGGCACGAGGACGCCGACCAGTGGTTGTTCGTTGTGGAGGGCGAGGGCACCGCGATCATCGAAGGGAAAAGTCAACAACTCGAGCCCGGCACCTTGCTGCTGATCGAACGCGGCGAACGGCACGAGGTGCGCAACGACGGCGATGAGCCGCTGCGCACGTTGAACTTCTACGCCCCGCCCGAGTATTGAGAGCCGCTCGTCACGCCGGCAGGAGTTTTCGGTAACCCCCGATCAACGCTGGCGTTTCGCGCTGCAACCCAGTATGATGCTCCAACTGTTTGCCGGGTCACGGTAAATCGTGGCCTGACGTAGTTGATCCCGCGATCCGCTTCGCGTTCTGCCCGCTTACTCCCTGCAACCAGTTCGCCTGCGGCCCATCCCGGGCCGTGGCTTTCACTTGTTCTAGGAGTTTTTCAGATGTCAGAACGCAAAAACGGAACCGTCAAATGGTTCAACGACGCCAAGGGCTTCGGTTTCATCAGCCAGGAAGGCGGCGAAGACCTGTTCGTGCATTTCCGCGCGATCCAGGGCACCGGCTTCAAATCGCTGCAGGAAGGCCAGAAGGTCAGCTTCGTGACGACCAAGGGCCCGAAGGGCCTGCAAGCCGACGAAGTCCAGATCGCCTGAGTTTCATCCGCTGAATGAAGCGCCGGGCGGATTCGGTTTCGCCCGGCGCTTTTTCATTTAGGGTTTCAGAGGAGGTATCGATGCTGACGATCACCGTCCGCGGACTGCCGCGCGGCATGACGGAGCAGGCATTGACGGCGCTGTTCGAGAACCACGGCAAGGTGCGCGGCCTGCGCATGGCCAAGGATCTTTTCAGTGGCGAGTGCAAGGGTTTCGCGGAATTGGAGATGGAGGGCCACGAGGCCCGTGCGGCGGTGGCTGCGCTGAACGGCCACAGCGCCGATCACAGCTTGCTGCAGGTTCGCCTGGGCAAGGACGAGCCACGTCGCCGACGGCGTTGACAGCGTGCTTTCTTGCCAAGGCCACGGCTTGCGCGATAATCGCGTTTTCCTCCCGGAGCGAAAGGCATGACTTATCAGGGCGGATGTCACTGCGGCCGGATCGCTTTCGACGTGGAAGGCGAGATCGGCGAGGTAATCGAGTGCAATTGTTCGCACTGCCGGCCGAAGGGATACCTGTTCTGGTTCGTGCCGCGGCAGCAGTTGCACCTGCACACGCCGGAGGCCGACATGAGCACGTACCGGTTCAACAAGCACCGGCTCGCGCATCACTTTTGCCCCGTTTGCGGGGTGGCGCCGTTTACCGACGGCCAAAGGGGTGATCAACCGATGGCGGCGGTCAATGTGCGCTGCCTGCAGGGCGTGGAGCCTGCAGGCCTGGACATCAAACAGGTGGATGGCCGCAGTTTTTAGGCGGCCGGATGTGACAATTGCGCCGATCTGGCGCAATATTCATGCGCTAATCAAGGGGAAGGAGACCGGACATGGCCACCCGCCGAGCCCGAACATCCGGCAGGAAATCCGCCGCGGGCAAGAAGACCGCCGCGAAGAAGAAGACCGTCGCGCGCACGGCGCCGGCGAAAAAGCGCGTCACGAAGAAGGCCGGTAGCTCGAAAAAGACCGCGAAGCGCTTGATGAAGAGCGCGCCGCGCAAGGGCGCCGCCGCGAAACGAGGCACGCGCAAGGCTGCGGCGGGCGGTGCTTCGCGCAAAGGCAACACCAAGCGCGCGACACCAAAGCCCGCGCCGCGCGCCGTGGCGAAACCGGCTGCCCGACTTTCGCCGAAGCCCCCGTCGCGCGGCCCGGCGAACAAGCCGGTGGCAGCGGCGCCGGCGCCACGCAAATCTTCCACGCCCGCCTGGAAACCGCGCGAGCGCGAACCGCTGGGCTGGAAGCCCGTGTCATCGTTGGAACTTCCGCGCCAGCCATCTCCCGCTGCACAGGCTCCGGTGCGCAAGCCGCCCAAGCCACGTGCGCCCAAGCCGAAGGCGATCAGCCACGAGCAGGCCGTCGCCAACCTTCAGAAGCTGCTGGAAGCCAAGAAGCGGCGTGAAAAGGAAGGCCCGAACTATCCGGTGCAGCAGCCGCACGGCGCACCGCACCGCGACGAGCCCGCGCACGCGGAGAAGACTTCGCAGCCGGGCGAAAGCCCCCACCTTCACGACGTGCCGCACGATCGCGGGACGACGTGATCCCGGTCTTTCGAAGATCAGAACGGCGGCTCAGACACTGATCAATCGACAGCCGCTTCGCTTCCGGAGCCCGGCCTCGCGCCGGGCTTTTCCTTGCGCCAGACCTTCGGCACAGCCCGGCTTAGATCCCGGACTGTACACTCGCCGGATCCGGGCGCGCCGACCGAGGGAGCCATGAACAGATTTTGCACGTCGATCTCCTGTCTGCTGCTGGTCGTTGTACCCCTCGGGGCATTGGCTGCGGCACAACCCGCGCCGGACCAGGCGGGCGCCGGCGATGCTGCCTTCATGCAATTGGCGGGTAGCTACTTCGACCGGTTCTATTTCCCCACCAACCCTTCCGTCGCCACTTCGGACGGCATCCACACCTACGACGGCAAGCTCGAGGACTACTCGCGCGCGGGCATCGACGAGGAAGTGAAGGCCGTGAAGGACTGGGAGTCGAAAGTCTCGGCCGTGGATCCAGACGGCCTGAGCGAATACGCGCGCGGCGATCGCGACCTGGTATTGAACAACATCCGCGGCACGCTGCTGACGCTCGGGACGATCCGTCCGTGGGAAAAGAACCCGGACATGTATTCCAGCGGCATCACTGCCAGCGCGTTCACGTTGATGGAGCGCAAGTTCGCGCCGCCGGAAACACGGTTGCGCGACCTGGTGTCGCGCGAGAAGGCGATGCCGGCCGCGTTGCAGGCTGCCCATGCGAACCTGAAGAATCCGCCGAAGATCTACACGCAGATCGCACTCGAACAGCTGCCAGGTCTGATCGGTTTCTTCCAGCACGATGTGCCGTCGGCGTTCGCGGATGTCTCCGATGCTTCGCTCAAGAAGGAATTCGCCGCGTCCAATGGAGCGGTGATCAAGGCGCTGGGTGATTACCAGGCCTGGTTGAAGAACGAAGTGCTGCCGAAATCGCACGGAGATTTCCGGATCGGCGCCGACGCGTTCCGCAAGAAGTTGCGCTACGACGAAATGGTCGACATCCCGCTGGACAAGCTGGTCGCGCTCGACACGGCCAACATGAAAGCCAACCAGGCGGAGTTCGCGAAGGTCGCGAAGGAGCTGGATCCCGAAAAGTCGCCGCAGCAGGTGCTGGCTGAACTGGCCGCGGACCATCCGGCGCCGGACAAGCTGCTCGAGACCTTCCGATCCACCTTCGACACGCTGACGGGTTTCATCGGCGACCACCACATCATCACCATTCCCTCCACCGTGCGTCCGACGCTCGAGGAAACGCCGCCGTTCATGCGCGCGGTCACTTTCGCCTCGATGGATACGCCCGGACCCTACGAGGACAAGGCGACTACCGCGTATTTCAACGTCACGCTGCCGGAGAAGGACTGGACGAAACAGCACGTCGACGAGTTTATGGCGCAGTTCAGCTATCCGGTGATCACCAGCGTGGCGACACACGAGGCGTATCCCGGCCACTACGTGCAGTTCCTGTGGATGCACAAGGTGCACGACCGCGTGCGCAAACTGCTCGGCTCGGCCAGCAATGCCGAAGGCTGGGCGCATTACTGCGAGCAGATGATGCTGGACGAGGGCCTGGCGAAGTACGAATTCCCGAAGGACCGTCGCCAGCAACTGTTGCTGAAACTGGGCCAGTTGCAGGATGCGCTGCTGCGCAATGCGCGCTTCATCGTCGGGATCAAGCTGCATACCGGCCAGATGACGATGGACCAGGCGAAGGATTTCTTCGTCAAGGAAGGCTATCAATCACCGGCTGTGGGCGAGGTGGAAACCAAGCGCGGCACTTCCGATCCGACGTACCTTTATTACACGCTGGGTAAGCTGGAGATCCTGAAACTGCGGGCGGACGTGCAGAAGAAGGAAGGCGCGAGGTTCAACCTCGAGCAGTTCCACGACGACTTCATGCAGCATGGCTTCGCGCCGATCGAAATCGTGCGGCGCGAGATGCTGCACGACGACTCGCCGGTGCTTTGAGGCTCAGTCCGGAGCGATGGCGGGCAGCGGCGCGGCCTTGTGCCGCCTGCCCCAGAAATACAGCGGCGCGCCGGCGAGCAGCAACACCGCGCCCCACGCCAGGGATTCGGCGCCAGTGCTGATCAGGCACCAAGCGCTGAATGCGGCGGCCGCGAGCGCGACTGCAACTTGTGCGATGGCGCGCCACCGCCGTCGCGACGATCGATGCAGGCGCAACGCTGCGAAGCTGCATACCAGGTAGGGCAACACTGTGGTTGCGGTCGAGAGCAGGATCGCGAAGGTGAACAGTGCGACGAGTTGCTTCTGGTAGTTCGCCAGCACCAATGCGCTCGCCAGTGCGCTGCTGATCAGCAGGCCCGCGACCGGCGTCCCCCGCGCGTCGCAGCGCGCCAGCACTCGCGGAAACAGGCCATCTTCCGCCGCCGCCATGCCGACCTGGCTCACGACCAGCACCCAGCCATTGAGCGCGCCGAAGCAGGAGATCGCGGCAATCGCAGCCAACGCTACCCCCGCGGCCGGACCCCACAGGTGCGCCGCGGCATCCGCGAACGGCGCGTGCGATGCAATCAGTTGAGATTGCGGCAGCAGTCCGACCACGGTCATGCAGGCTATTACCGTCGCCACGCCGGCGAGTGCGGTGCCGAGAAGCGTCGCGATCGGAATCGTGCGATGCGGGTTGCGCACGTCGCGTGCGGCAATGCATACGCTCTCCATTCCCAGCAAGGCCCAGAACGTCAGCGCGATCGTGGTGGTGGTGACGCCCAGCAAAGGCTGGTCGCTGCGATTGAAAGGCTGCCACGCCTGCGGATCGAACGAGGTCACGCCGACCGCGACGATCAGCAGCAACGGCAGGAATTTCAGGATCGTGGTGATCAACTGCACCGCACCGGCGCTGCGCGTGCCGCGCAGGTTGGTGAAGGTGCAGATCCACACCGCCACCGCGGCGATCACCGCATCTCGCCAGGGATTCTCGGTACCCGCGGGCAGCAAGGAACCGAAGTAGCCGGCAAACGCCACTGCGATCGCCGCGTTGCCGCACCAGGTCGAGACCCAATAGCTCCACGCCGTGCCGAATCCCACCGCGTCTCCGAACGCCGCCCGCGCATATGCGTAAGGTCCGCCACGCATAGGACGTTCCAGGCCGAGCCGCGCGAAAACAAGTGCCAGCAGCAGCGCGCCGGCCAGTGAAACGCCCCAACCGAGCAACGCCGCGCCGCCGTAGGGCGCCAAGGTGGAGGGCAGCAGGAACAAGCCCGAACCGATCATGTTGCCCATGACCAGCGCGGTGGCCATCCACATGCCCAAGGCGGGTTTTGCCGCGATCGACTCAGGCTCAGCGAGTGATGGCGAGTTCATCGCGGTAGGCCTCGCGCAGCAGTTCGTGGAAATGGTGCACGCCGTTCTCGCGCAGCGGATTCAATCGACCGGCTTCGTACGAACCGGAAGCGAGCCGCCGTTGCACCTGCTCGCAGATATCCACGTCCTCGCGCTGGACCAGGTCGCTGAAGGCGCGATCGCGCGCGCGCTGCTCTTCGGAGGACGAAACCCCGGGCGGATAGTAGTAGTCGAACACCACGCGGCAGCGATCGGGCCCCAGCGGCAGGACGCGATTGGTCTGCATGCGGCCGGGCATCACGTTCAACATCGTGTTCGGCCAGATGAACCAGTACAGCGCCTCGCCGCTGCCATACAGCGCATCGCCGCTTTCCAGCGGGCTGTGCTGCAACGAATGCCAGCGCGAGGTTTCCACCACGTAGCTGCGGTAGTCGAGCATCCGGTTCAATTCCGGGTGGATGTGCGGTACGTGGTAGCCCTCGAGAAAGTTGTCGATGTAGGTCTTCCAGTTGCACTCGATGTCGTAGCTCTCGCGGGCATGGAAGACATGGCCTTCGATTGCCCGCGCGCCGAGCCTCGCATCGATGCCCAGCAGCAGTTCTTCCAGCGGCGGCGAGCTGTCGCTCAAGGAAGCGAATACCAGATTGCGCCAGACCGCGATCCGCGCCCGCGGCAGGTGGATCGATGCGGCATCGAAGTCTGCGGCCGTCTGCATTTCCGGCGCGCTCACCAGTTGTCCATCGAGCGAGTACGTCCATCCGTGATAGTGGCAACGCAGGCGCTTGGCTCCGCGGCCGTCGCACAGCGCCAGCGGGCCTGCCCGATGGCGGCAGACGTTGTGGAGCGCGCGCAATTCGTCATCCGCGCCGCGCACCAGCAGCAGCGGCACTCCCGCGATCTCGCCGATCACGTGGTCGCCCGGCTGTTCGAGTTGCGATGCGTACGCCAGCAATTGCCAGCTGCGTACGAACACGGCCCGGCGGTCGAGCGTCGCGCTGCCGGAACCGGTGTAGTAACGCGCGGGCAGGGCGTATGAGCGATCGAGCGGCTGCGGGTTCAGCGCGGAACAAGTGGTGGGTTCGTCCATCGCGTCTTCCGGAACCTGTGCAGGCGCAGTATGGTGTGCGATTCGCCGCAAGGGAATCGGTTCGACGCGGGCCATCACATCCGCTGAACGAGCCGCTTGATCCAATCAGTCCCGCGCTTGGGCGCGGGAGCAGCGCAGGATGCGGCCAGGACGCCATTGCGCATCCCCGCAGATCGGAGCGAAAGATGATCGCATCGCCTTCCGCCACCGCCACGCAACCACAAGGCGATGCCTCGCTCGCGCAGCGGTATCAGCGCGTGCGCGACGCCACCCTCGCCTGGTGCTCCGGCCTGCACCCCGAAGATGCCGTGGTGCAGTCGATGCCCGATGCCAGTCCGGTCAAATGGCATCTGGCGCACACCACTTGGTTTTTCGAACAATTCCTGCTCGGCCGCGACGCCGGCTACGAGCCGCTGCATCCGCTCTGGACATATCTTTTCAATTCCTACTACCAGTCGATCGGCCCCATGCACGCGCGGCCGCAGCGCGGACTGCTGTCGCGGCCCACACTGGCGGAGGTGATCGATTATCGCCGGCGGATCGACGAGCGCATGGGCGACCTGCTGCAGCGCGAACCCGACCGGGCCGGACTGGGGTCGCTGCTGGAACTTGGACTCAACCACGAACAGCAGCACCAGGAATTGCTGCTCACCGACATCAAGCACCTGTTCTCGCTGAATCCGCTGCGGCCCGCTTTCCGCGACGGCGGCCCGACACCGCGCGTCTATCAAGGCCTTTCGTCGCGATTCCTGCGCGGCCGCGAAGGAATCGCCCGGATCGGTCACGATGGCGAAGGCTTTGCCTTCGACAATGAGTCACCGCGGCATCGGGTCCTGCTGCAAGCCCACGCCATCGCCAACCGCTGCGTGACCAACGCCGAATATCGCCATTTCATCGCCGACGGCGGTTATCGCACGCCGGCGCTCTGGCTCTCCGAAGGCTGGGACACGGTGCAACGCGAAGGTTGGCAACGGCCGCTCTATTGGAACGAGGATCTGCAGGGTGAATTCACGCTCGCGGGCGAACGGTCGATCGATCCGCACGCGCCGGTGTGCCACGTCAGCTTTTACGAAGCCGATGCTTTCGCGCGTTGGGCCGGCGCGCGCCTGCCATTGGAAGGCGAATGGGAAGCCTCGGCGCAGCAGCAAGGCGGCGACGGCAATTTCGCCGATTGCGGCGCGCTTCATCCGCTGCCCGCGCAAGGCAATGGCGACACTCCGTTGCAATTGTTCGGCGACGTGTGGGAATGGACGTCCAGCCCGTACGTCGGCTATCCGGGCTACAAACCGGCGGCGGGTGCGCTGGGCGAATACAACGGCAAGTTCATGTGCGGGCAATGGGTATTGCGTGGCGGCTCCTGCGCCACGCCCGCCTCGCACATGCGCGCCAGCTATCGCAATTTCTTCCACCCGCACGCGCGCTGGCAGTTCAGCGGCATTCGATTGGGAAAGGACGCATGAACGCAGTCGTCCATGGCGTGTTGCCGCACAACCGGGATCCGGACCTCGCCGAAATGCGGGCCGACGTGCTTCGAGGACTGGCGCAAAAACCGAAGCGATTACCGAGCAAGTACTTCTACGACGCGCGCGGCTCGGAATTGTTCGAACGCATTTGCGAACAACCCGAGTACACGCTGACGCGCGACGAACTGTCGATCATGCGCTGGCACGTCGACGAAATCGCCCGCGCGCTCGGCCCCGACGTGCTGCTGCTGGAATACGGCAGCGGCTCCGGTCTCAAGACACGGCTGCTGCTGCGGAACCTGCACGCGCCGGTCGCCTATGTGCCGGTGGAAATCGCGCCCGAGGCGTTGTCGTCCAGCGTGGCGAAGCTCGCTGCAGAGTTCCCTCGGGTCGAAATGCTGCCTGTGTGCGCGGATTTCACCCGCACGATCGAATTGCCGCGGCCACTTCGTGCGGCGCGGCGCACGGTGGTGTACTTCCCGGGCTCCACGCTGGGGAATTTCGAAACGCTCGAGGCGGTTCGCCTGTTGCGGCAGATGCGCACGGAAATGGGCCACTGCGGTGCGGCCCTGGTCGGCATCGATTTGAGGAAGGACCGCGCGGCGCTCGAGGCGGCGTACAACGACGCGGCCGGCGTAACCGCAAGGTTCACGCTCAACATGCTGGCGCGCTTCAATCGCGAACTGGACGCGGATTTCGATCTCGCCGCGTTCCGCCATCGCGCGCGCTGGAACGCGCTGGCGAGGCGCATCGAGACGCACCTGGTCAGCTCGCGCGCACAGGAAGTACGCGTGGCTGGGCGCGCGTTTCATTTCGACGACGGCGAGGCCATGCTGGTCGAATACAGCTGCAAGTACACGCCGGAGGAATTCTCGGAGCTCGCTGGACGCGCGGGCTTGCGCGTGGCGCGGACATGGGAGGATTCGCTGCGCCGGTTCAGTGTCCAGTTGCTGGAGCCGACCACCCCCTGACGCCAATATTGCAAAACATCGTCATGGTGCGGATCGCCCGCCGGAGCGACATGCGCGATGTGACGCAATCCGCTGGGCAGATGCATGCGCCTGCGTACAATGCGCGACCCCTTGCCACCAGCGAAGCGCGAATGTCCGCACCCGATTACGAACTTGCATTCCACGATCGCGGCGACTACCTGCGCGTGGTGATTACCGGCGCGCGCGATTCGCTGGAAATCAGTCTCGCCTGCTGGAACGAGATAGCGGCGGAATGCGAACGGCGCGGCACGCGCGCGCTGCTGGTTTCCGACGAATTGCCGGGCGAACCGATCCCGCCGCAGGATCAGGAGCGGGTGATTCAGGCGTTGCGTGAAAGTTACATGCAGCGCGTGCGCGTGGCCTATTGCGAGGTGGACGCGGTCTACCTGCCGCAGGCGGAATACGGCGAACTCATCGCGCGCGAAGCCGGGTATACCGTGCGCGTGTTCGGCAGCGAACGCGAAGCGGAGCTGTGGCTGCGTTACGGCATGAGCTGACGCTTGTATGCATTCCGGCACCCCCCCCGCGAAGCGTTTTTTGGCTACCCTCGCGCAACTGTCCGGTGGGGTTTCGACAATGCGCAGGGAATTGATCGGGTTGGCCGTGGCCCTGATTGCGTGTGGTGCGGCTTCCGCGCAGTTAGATGATGCGTATGCGCGCGATCCGCAGCAGCCGGTGGACCAGGCCTACACGGCGAAGATCGCGAAATACACGACGCAACCCGATTTCAATTCTCCGTTGACGAACTACCTGCCGGCATCGTCCGGCGTGCCGACGCCCGAGAGAGTGCTGGGCGACATCGCCGGGGCGCCGAACATGCTGCCTTACGCGGAAGACGTGTATCGGTATTTCCGCATGCTGGCCGAGGCCACGCCGCGGGTGAAGGTGTTCACCATCGGCAAGACCGAGGAAGGCCGCGAAATGATCGCGGTGGCGGTCGCCGACGAATCGCTGATGAAGGATCTGGACGCGAACAAGGCGCGCCTCGCCCAGATCGCCGATCCGCGCACGCTGGACATGGATGACGAGAAAGCCGCGGCGCTGATCAAGCAAACCACGCCGGTCTACTACATCACCGGCACGATCCATTCGCCCGAGACTGGCGCGCCCACGGCCCTGATGGAGCTGGCGTATCGCCTGGCGGTGGACGACTCGCCGTACATCAAGTACATCCGCAGCCACGTGATCACGCTGATCACGCCGGTGGTGGAGGTGGATGGCCGCGATCGGATGGTCGACCTGTACAAGTGGCATCGCGCGCATCCGGACCAGCAGTATCCGCACCTGGTCTACTGGGGCCACTACGTCGCCCACGACAACAATCGCGACGCCATGGGCGTGACGCTGGACCTCACGAAGAACGTGCTCGACACCTACGTCGACTGGCACGCGCAGGTGCTGCACGACCTGCACGAATCGGTGCCGTTCCTGTACGACAACACCGTAGGCGACGGGCCTTACAACGCCTGGATCGACCCGATCCTCACGGGCGAATGGCAGCAGATCGGCTGGAACAACGTCGAGCAGATGACGAAGTTCGGCATGCCCGGCGTGTTCACCCACGGCGACTTCGATACCTGGAGCCCCGGGTACCTCATGTTCATCGCGGCGATGCACAACGGCATCAGCCGGCTGTACGAAACCTTCGGCAATGGCGGCGCCGACACTCAGGAGCGCGTCCTGGAACCGGACGAGTACGCGCGCACCTGGTACAAGCCGAATCCGCCGCTGCCGAAAGTGTTGTGGTCGCAGCGCGACAACAACAACTACGAGCAGACGGGATTGCTGACTGGGTTGTACTACTTCGCGCAGAACGGCCGGCAATTCCTCGACAACTTCTGGCTGAAGTCCAAGCGTTCGATCGAGAAACCGGATGAGGCGGGTCCGGCGGCCTACGTGCTCGGCGCGGACGAGAAGCGCAAGGGAGCGCAGGCCCAGTTGTTGCGGGCGCTGCTGAAGCAGCATGTGGAATTAAGCAGGGCGAACGCCCCGTTCACCGTGCAGGTTCCGGAGCGCAACGGCGGTCCCGGATCTTCGTCGAAGCCGCAGGCGGAAAGTGTCGCTCCTCCGCGCGTACGGACCGTTGCGCGCACCTATCCATCGGGAAGCTGGATCGTGCGCATGGACCAGCCGTATTCACGCATCGCCGACACGCTGCTGGACAGGCAGTACTGGGCTCCGGACGATCCGCAGAAGCATCCCTACGACGACACCGGCTGGTCGTTCGGGGATCTGTTCGACGTGGATGTCGCGCGAATCGTGGACAAATCCGTGTTGAAGGTGCCCGCGCAGCGCGTGACGGATGTTCCCTCGCCCGTATTCGATCTCGCCTCGCTGGGCGTGCGCGGCAAATTGCCGCGCATTGCGCTGATGCACACCTGGCTTTCCACGCAGACCGAAGGCTGGTGGCGGATGGCGCTGGACAAGCTGCACGTGCCATACACCTACATCAGCACGCAAAACGCCGCGCGCGATCCGGATCTTCGCGGCAAGTACGACGTGATCCTGTTCGCGCCCGTGGGCTACGCCAGCACGCGGCTGATCGTTGACGGCTTGCCGATGTACGGCAATCCGTTGCCGTGGGAGAAGACCGCGCTGACGCCCAACCTCGGCGTGATCGATTCCACCGACGACATGCGCCCGGGCCTTGGCGAGAACGGCGTGGCCAATCTGAAACGCTTCGTCGACGAGGGCGGTTTGCTGGTGACTTCGGAGGACACCGCGCAATTCGCGATCGAGGAAGGCCTGGCACCAGGAGTCGCGGTCGCGCCGGACAAGGGCGTGCGCGTGGTCGGCAGCGTGCTGCGCGCGGCGCTAGTCGACAAGGACTCGCCGATCGCGTCCGGTTACGGAGACAGCTTCGCGCTGTACAGCTCCAGCGGCATGGCGTTCGACGTCAGCAACCAGACCATCGGCGAGCGTGGCGTCACCAGCGCGAAAGACTACAAGCGCCCCACCGGGCGTGGTGGCCCGGACGAAGCGGATGTTCCCGAAGGCCGGCCCTTCGCGGCCCCGCCGGAATTGCCGGACGCGAAACCGTGGCAAGCGCTGCCGCTCGATGCCGAGCAGCAGCGCAACAACGTCTTCGCGATTCCCCCCGACCAGCGCCCGGACGTGATCGTGCGCTGGGCCGATCCGGACGAGCTGCTGATCTCCGGCCTGCTCGACGACGGCGGTTCGATCGCGGAGCACGTCGCGGTCGTCGATGCGCATTACGGCAAGGGCAACGTGCTGCTGTTCGCGAACAATCCGGTCTGGCGCGGGGAAACCATCGGCAGCTACGCGTTGTTGTTCAACGCGGTCGTGAACTACGACCGGTTGCATTGAACAACTGCCGGAAGGACAAACGACGGCGTTGAACCTGTTGCCGTACCGCGATCTGCAAACGCGTCACCGCGCCTGCTGCCGGGCACCGCGCGCGTGATTGCTTGGGGGCATGTTGCTGGTCGCCGCGGGCATCGCCTGGGGCATCACCGCGATGTCGCTGCACCTGGAAGGCGACGCCGGTGCGGCCAGCCGGTACACCGTGATGGCGGCCACCTCGGTCATCGGGCTGATCGGCTATGGGTTGATCGCGATGGCGCTCAGTGGGGCGCTCGCCGCGTTGGTCGGCATCGAAGAGAGCCAGCGGCGGCGGGTCGAACGCGATTGACCGTCACCCGGCCGGTGATGCGATGCACTTCGGCATCGCATCACCGGCGCCTCTCCATCCCTGGTTCCGGGTGGCCGTCCCTGGCGTGCAGCCCTCCGTGGCTGCTGCGCGCGTCAATCCGTCCAGCGCGCGTATTGCGATTTGGAAATGCTGCTGCCGTGGCCGGCCACGTGCAGCCAGTCGTTGTAGAGCAACAGGTAGGATTGGGCTTCCTCGTGGCTGATCCGGCCATCGTGGTTGGCATCGAGCTGCTCGAACGGCGGCTTGGGGCCGTAGTCCTGGGCCGGCGGCATGCCGGAGTTCACGGTGATCGACGGGCCGATCTGCGCCGTATGCACGTCCGTGAGCGACCCATCCGCTGCCGGCATCGAACCTTGTTGCGCGACCGGCTGCGCCTGCTCGGCCGGCGCCATGGGCGCGGCGGGCGGCGCCGGTGGAACCGGTTGCGCGGGCATCGCGGGCTGGGTGGGGGGCGCCATGGATGGCGCGGGTGCCGGTGGCATGGCCGGTTGTGCGGGCGGCGGCGGAGGCGGGGGTGGGGGTGGGGGCGGGGGAGCTTCCTGCGCCAGCGCCGTCGCCGCCAGCAGCGTTGCCACGGTGAACGCGAGCACACGTGAAAAGGGTTTCATTTGGGGCTCTCCTTGATCATCCGGACGGGAGAAACAGCGGGCGGGCCGGGCCGGGCCGCGGCACGAGCATCCAGCCCGTCCAACTTACGCAGCAGCCGATTAATCCCAGCGGAATGGCGCCGGCGCACTGGCGCAGCTGAACGCCTTGCAGTACGATCCGCGCGCTGAGTTAGCCGGGCCGCGGGGGATTGCGACCCGATGGGGCTGGTTGCTGACCGTTGCAACGATCGCATCGCTGTCTTCACGCGCTAGTCAGTGCAACACAGCGCATCCGCGAGGGTGCGGTTTCTTCATTCATCGAGTCGCAAGGAGTCAGTTATGTCGGATCGTCAGACCGGCACGGTCAAATGGTTCAACGATGCCAAGGGTTTCGGGTTCATCAGCCGCGAGAACGGCGAGGACGTGTTCGTGCACTTCCGCGCCATCCAGGGCACCGGCTTCAAGTCGCTGCAGGAAGGCCAGAAGGTCACCTTCACCGTGGTGAAGGGTCCGAAGGGTCTGCAAGCGGATGCGGTGCAACCCGCTTGAGCCCGCGTTGACAAAACGCCTCGAAGCCCCGGTCCCGCCGGGGCTTTTTTTGTCCATGCGATGCCCGATCACGGGATCAAGGGCGGCCACAGGACACTTTTCCGTTTACGCTTCTGCCGGCGTGAACTCCAGCGCCAGCCCGTTGATGCAATATCGTAAGCCGGTCGGTGGCGGGCCGTCGTCGAAGACGTGACCGAGGTGCGAAGCGCAACGACGGCAGCGAACTTCCGTGCGGACCATCATCAGGCTGGTATCGGAGTCGGTGGTGATCGCGCCGGCCGTCAGTGGGCGCCAGAAGCTCGGCCAACCCGTGCCGGAATCGAACTTGTTCTTCGAGGAGAACAGCGGCAACTCGCAACCTGCGCAACGATACAGGCCCTTTCGGTGTTCGTGATCCAGCGGACTGCTGAAGGGCGGTTCCGTCGCCGCCTGCCTCAAGACCGCATAGCGCTGCGGCCCCAGCCGTTTCCGCCATTGCGCGTCGTCGAGCTTGAACGCCGGCCCGGCCGGACCCAGCGCAACCGCGACGACATCCTGCTGCGCGCGGGCCATCAGGGCCAGCGCACCCGCGCCGACGCTGCCAATGCCGAGAATCAGGAAACGACGGCGGTCCATGCGAATACCCGGTTCGCGCAATCAGTTGTCGAAGCAGACCGCCGCATCGTTGCGCCGCTTACGTCAACCGCCGGTGGTGGAAGGCGCAACCGGTGCGGCATTGCAGCTCTTGCCGTGCAACGCATCCGTGAGCAGCTTGTTCAACGCGCGACAGCGGTTGTCCAGCGTGGGCCGTTTTGCGGGATCGCGTGCATCGCGCAGCAAGCTGTTGCGCATGGCCTCGTAACGCGAATCGATCTGGTCGGGCGGATAAATGCCGGCCGCGCGATGGCATGCCTTGTAGATGGAGAGGTACTGGTCGCAGGAAGGGGTACCCACCATTTCTCCGGGCGGCGCCGGCGCCTCTTCGGACGGCGGGGCCGTCGGCTTGGCGGCGTGGCGCGGAATCACCGGTGCCGGCCTGGATTCGGGTGCAGCGGTGGTCGGAGCCGGCGGTGGCGGGGTGGCTTCGCGTTGCGGATGTCCGGCGCATGCGCCCAGCAGCAGCGCGCCGGCAATCGGCAGATACAGCCTGGATCGCATCTTGATTGACATCGTGGGTTCCCTCTCGCGATGGCGTGGCGACTGAACGCGTTCGCACTCTGGCAAACGCATAAACGCTCGCACGCCCCGGCGCAACGCGTGATGAACGAAGCGGGGGAAGCGGGTCAGCGCGCGGCGCTGCTCCGTCTGGACGGACCCAATTCGCGCACGTTGGAAGCCGGGTTTTCGACCGGGGCGGCATGGGTGGCGGAGTGCAATTGGCGCACGCGCCGGCCGCGGGTCAGCACCGCCTTGATCAGGTGGCGCGGCAGGATGGGCTTGGTGAGAAAATCGTCGCCGCCGGCAGCGAGTGCTTCGAAGCGCGTTTCAGAATCCTGGTCACCGGAGAGAAACATGATCGCCGCGCCCGCCGCCTCCGGCTGCGAGCGCAATGCAGCCACCAGGCTCATGCCATCCATGTCCGGCATGTAGAGATCCACCAGCACCACTTCCGGCCGGAACTCCGGGAACTCGGTCAGCGCCTGCCGCGCATCGGTGTGCAGGCGCGTCTCCACGCCGGCATGGCGTAGCACGCTTTCGCAGAACATCGCCTGGCTGCGGTCGTCGTCGATGATCATCGCGCGCAGCGGCGCGCTGTCGCGCTCGCGCAGCAGCCGCGCGGCGCGCTCGGCCAGCCGCGCGGGCTGGCCTTCGAATTCGACCACCGCATCGGCGCCGCCCCGCAACGCGCGCATGCGCTGCTCCAGCGAGCTGTCTCGCAACAGGGCTGCGAACAACGGACGGCCGGCGTCGCCGCCGAGGCTGAGCGCCGCGCGTTCCAGCCGTTGCAATCCGTCCAGTTGCGCCTGGTCGACCAGCACCACGTGCATGCCGTGCTCGGGCGGGCGGCACAATGCGTCGTCCACGTTCGAGCGCGCGGTCATCGCGACCTGGCGTTCGGCCAGGCGCAAGCTCAACTCCGCCACCAATTCGGAATCGTCGCTGACATACAGCAGGTGCGCGAGCCGCGAAGGTTTGGTCGCGGGGGCTGCTGTGGGCGACGCCGCAGGCGGCGCGGTTCCGGCCAGTGCGCCGCCCAATCGCAGCAGCTTTTCACGCTGGCTGACATCGGGGCTGCGGCCGTCTTCCACGAACGAACACAGGTACACCGACAGTTCGACCGCGGCGCAGGCCAGTTCAGCGTCGTGCAGGCCGTCGGCGGCCGAGGCGATGCGATCCAGGTCGTCGTGCAGCGCGGCCACTTCGGCCAACGGCCAGCCGCGCTCCAGCATCGCACGGAATTTATGGTTCCATTCCGCGCCCCAGGTATGGATCGCGTCAGCCGAAGCGGTGCGCGGATTGTCGGTAATGTTCATGCGGCGCTCCCCTGATCGCGCTGGAAATCATGGCCGCGAAACCTCGCCGCGGTCACCGCGGGTGATGCAAGTGTCGCGCTGGATTTGCGCGGCGAATGCTGCCTGCGTCACGAGTTTGCCTTTGGCCACAAAGGCGGCGTGGCTTGCGCTGCGGACGAAATGGAGACATCGTGGGCCGCGTTGTGAAAAACTGCGGCCCTGGATGACCGCTTTTTGATCCTGCGGTCCAGGGATGGTCGCCACCAGGAGGCTTCCATGCTGCTGCTGCAGGGGCGCGAACACGACCTGGGCGGATTCCGCGTGCGCCGGCTGCTGCCGCAGTTGCAGCGACGCAGCATCGGGCCATTCGTGTTCTTCGATCACATGGGTCCGGCTCGTTTCCCCGCCGGCATGGGCGTGGACGTGCGTCCGCACCCGCACATCGGCCTGGCGACGGTGACCTGGCTGTTCGAAGGAGTGATGCGCCATCGCGACACGCTGGGCAGCGTGCGGGATATCCGTCCCGGCGCGGTGAACTGGATGACCGCGGGCCGCGGCATCGCGCACTCGGAGCGCACGCCACCGGAGGCCCGCGTCGAAGGCGCGCCGCTGCACGGCATCCAGACCTGGGTGGCGTTGCCGCGAGGCGACGAGGAAACCGAACCGGCTTTCCATCATTTCGGTGCGGAGGCGCTGCCGCGTATCGAGGGCGAAGGTTGGCGCTTCACGGTGGTGGCGGGAAACGCTGGCGGGTTGCACGCACCGGTGCCGGTCTTTTCGCCCACGCTCTATCTTGCGGGCGGGTTTCGCGAAGGCGCCCGTTTCGAACTGGATGACGAACACGAAGAGCGCGCGCTGTACGTGGTCGATGGCGCGATCGAAATCGACGGCGCGCGCATCGAATCACACACCCTGGCAGTGCTGCCGCCGACAGGCGTCGTGTCGATGATCGCGGTTGCCGGCGCGCGCGCGGTGATCCTCGGCGGCGCGGCGCTGGATGTGCCACGGCACCTGTGGTGGAACTTCGTCTCCTCCTCCCGCGAGCGCATCGAGCAGGCCAAGCGCGACTGGACGGAAGGCCGCTTCGGGCTGATCCCCGGCGACGACCAGGAGTTCATCCCGTTGCCGGAGCGCTGATCGATGGATACGCGATTCGCGAGCTTCCGTGAGTTCTACCCGTTCTATCTGGGTGAGCACGGCGATCGTCGCTGTCGCGGGCTGCATTTCATCGGTTCGCTGCTCGTGATCGCGTCCATCGTCGTCGCGATCGCCACGCGCGACGCATGGTGGCTGGCCGGTGCGCCGCTGTGCGGCTACGGCTGCGCATGGATCGGGCACTACGTCTTCGAGAAGAACCGTCCCGCGACCTTCAGGCACCCGTTCTACAGCCTGGCCGGTGACTGGGTGATGTTCGTCGACATCCTGCGCGGGAAGGTCCGCCTCTGATCCATGACTTCCGTCCCATCGCATTGGTGCCGCTTCAGGTTCACGCTAGCAGGAAGGATCGACCAAAGATCGATCGTTGCCGCCATCGGGGAGTAAACGCAATGACTGCACGCATCGTGTTCGCGCTCGTGCTCTTGTTCGGTGCGGGTTGCGCCCGGGCTACGACTGCCGAGCAATTGATCGCGAAGAGCGTCGCCGCGCGTGGCGGCATGGACAAGCTCCAGGCGATCAAGACGCTGAAGCTGCAGGGTGAGCTGCTGGCCGGTGGCGGATTCAAGCTCGCCTATACACAGATACTGAAACGCCCGGACCAGGTCCGCGAAGAAGCCAGCGTGCAGGGCCTCACGCAGGTGCAGGCATGGGACGGCCATCGGGGATGGAGCATCCAGCCCTTCGGGGGCCGCAAGGATCCGATTCCGATGTCGGCGGACGATGCGAAGGTCCTGGCGGAAGATGCCGACTTCGATGGTGCGCTGGTCAACGCATCGGCGAAGGGCAACACGATCACCTATCTCGGCACCGAGGATGTGGACGGCACCAACGCGCACAAGCTGCGGGTACAACTGAAGGACGGCAACACGCTGGTCGTCTATCTCGACCCGGATGCGTTCCTGCCCATCCGCGAAATCGCATTCCGCACGGTGCGCGGCACGCAACAGGTCACGCAGACGGACTTCGGCGACTACGAGAAGGTGGATGGCGTGTATTTCCCGTTCGCCATCAGCACCGGCGCCAAGGGCGCTTCACCCGACCAGATGACGCAACTCACCATCAACAAGGCGCAAGCGAACGTGCCGGTGGAGGATGCCATTTTCGCCTTTCCCGAAAAAAAGCTTGCCGCGGGAAATTCTGCAACCAGCGGCGGACAGGGGGGCGAATGACATGAAGCGCAATCACGTTCGCAACGCACTTGCATGGGCGATTTCACTGGGCTCGCTCGCGCTCGCCGCGCGGGCGGCGCCGACCGCGACGTTCGACAGCGGAGCGATCTCCGGCTTGAACGCGCGCAACATCGGTTCGGCCGCGATGAGCGGCCGCATCGCCGCGGTTGCGGCGGTGCCGGAAAAGGACGGCAAGACCACGATCTATGTCGGCGCGGCATCGGGCGGAGTATGGAAGTCCACCGACAGCGGCACGACCTTCAAGCCGGTCTTCGACAAGCAACCGGTGCAGTCGGTCGGCGCGATCGCGATCGATCCGAATCACCACGATACCGTCTGGGTAGGCACCGGCGAATCGTGGATGCGGAATTCGGTTTCCGTCGGCAACGGCATCTACAAGACCACCGATGGCGGCGAAACCTGGTCCTACCTCGGCCTGCCGAATTCCGAACACGTGGCGAAGATCGCGCTCGATCCGCGCAACGGCGATACGGCATATGCCTGCGTGCCCGGAAAGCTCTGGGGCGATTCGTCCGACCGCGGCTTGTACAAGACCGTCGACGGCGGGCATTCCTGGACGCTGGTGTTGAAAGGAAAAAATCTTTCGACGGGTTGTTCCGGACTGAGCCTCGATCCGAAAAACCCCGACGTGCTTTTTGCGGCGATGTGGGATTTCCGCCGCAAGGGCTGGACGTTCCGTTCGGGCGGCCCTTCGCCCGACGCGTCCTCCTCCAGCGGCTTGTTCCGCTCCGATGACGGCGGCAGGAGCTGGAAGGAAATCACGCCCGATGCGAACAAGGGCTTTCCGAAAAAGCCTTATGGCCGCATCGCGGTGACGATCGCGCCGCCAGATCCGCAGGTCGTGTACGCGATGGTGGAGTCGCCCGACTCGGCGCTGTACCGCAGCGACGACGGTGGCAGGACCTGGAGCGAACGCGACAAGAGCCAGAACATGGTCTGGCGGCCGTTCTACTTCGCCAACCTGATCGTCGATCCGACCAATCCGGACCGGCTGTTCAAGCCCGACCTCACGCTGATCCAGAGCACCGACGGCGGCAAGAGTTTCAGCGAATCCGGGGGCGGAGCGCACGGCGACTTCCACGACGTCTGGATCGATCCGCAGGACCCGAAATACGTGATCGCCGGCGACGACGGCGGGCTGTGGTTTTCGCACGACGGCGGCAACAAATGGTGGAAGGCCAACAACCTGCCGGTCTCGCAGTTCTATCACGTGAGCGTGGACGACGACGATCCGTATCACGTCTACGGCGGACTGCAGGACAACAGCGACTGGGTGGGCGACAGCGAATATCCGGGCGGCATCACAAACAACCGCTGGGAGAACATGTTCGGCGGCGACGGCTTCTGGATGTTCGCCGATCCGTCCGACAAGGAATACCTCTATGCCGAATCGCAGGGCGGCTTCATCGGGCGCATCAACCGGCAAACGCACCAGATCCAGTTGATCCAGCCGCAGTCTCGTTACAAGGAGAAGCTGCGCTACAACTGGAACACGCCGATCGCTTTGTCGCCCAGCGACAAGAATGCGCTCTACATCGGCGCACAGTTCCTGTTCAAGTCCAACGACCACGGCAAGACCTGGGCGAGAATCTCGCCCGACCTCACCACCGACAATCCGGCGGAGCAGAAGCAGGAGGAGTCCGGCGGCGTTACCGTGGACAATTCCTACGCCGAGATGCACGACACGATCTATTCCATCAGTGAGTCGCCGAAGCAGGCGGGATTGATCTGGATCGGCACCGACGACGGCAACTTGCAGGTCACGCGCGACGGTGGCAAGAGCTGGAACAACGTCGTCGGCGGCATCCGCGGCTTGCCGAAAGGCGAATGGGTCTCGTGGGTGCAGGCCAGCCCCACCGACGCGGGCACCGCTTTCGTGGCCTTCGATCGCCATTCCTATGGCGACATGAAGCCCTACATCTACAAGACCACCGATTACGGCAAGTCGTGGACTCCGTTGGTCGCGCCGAACAATGACAAGGGCGTCCGCGGTTTCGCGCACGTGATCAAGCAGGATGCCGTGGATCCGCACCTGCTGTTCGCGGGCACCGAATTCGGTCTGTGGATCTCACCAGACGATGGCGCGCACTGGGCGCAGTTCAAGGGCAGCGACTTTCCGGACGTGCCGGTGCGCGACCTCGTCGTGCATCCGCGCACCAACGATCTGGTGGTCGCCACGCACGGCCGCGGCATCTGGATCATCGACGACATCACGCCGTTGCGCGCGCTCACCCCGCAAGTGCTGGGCAGCGACGCCGCGTTCCTGCCGACGCGTCCGGTGGTACAGCGCATCGAGGCGTTCGGCGGCTGGTCGGAGGGCGATGCGTCATTCAGCGGCCCCAATCCACCCGACGGCGCGGTGATTACCTACTACCAGAAGAGCCGGCACTTGTTCGGCAAGCTCAAGCTGGAGATTTATGACGGCAACGGCAAGCTGGTGGACACGCTGCCCGGCAGCGTCCGGCGGGGCATCAATCGCGTCACCTGGGATATGCGGGTGCCACCTGCGCGCGTGCCCCCTGCCGCGCAGGTCGCGTTCAATTCCGCGCAGGGTCCGCGCGTGGTGCCGGGCGTGTATACGGTGAAGCTGGTCAAGGGCGACAAGACCTACGAGGAGAAACTCGACATCGGCCTGGACCCGCGCGACCCGTTCACGCTCGCCGACCGCAAGGCGCAATTCGATGCGGCGATGAAGGTCAGCGACTTGTTCGGACGCATGACGGATCTCGACTACAGGATCGTCGCGGTGCGCGACGGCGCCAAGGCGCGCTCCATGGAAGCAAAGGATGATCCGGCATTGCAGAAGCAATTGGACGCGCTTGCCGCAAGGGCCGACGACATCCGCAAACAGATCGTCGCGACCAAGGAAGGCGGCGCGATCACCGGGGAGGAACGCGAGCGCGAATATCTGGACGATGTCTACGGCTCGATCAACGGGTACGAAGGCGCACCGACCGATTACCAGCTTGCGCGCGTGGATGCGATCGCGCGCGAGATGGGCGATACCGCGAAGGAGTTCGACGTGTTGAGCAGCGGCGATCTCGCCAAGGCCAATGCCGCATTGAAGGCGAAAGGCCTGGAGGAAATCGCAGTGCCCGAAAAGGCCCCGTCGGACCAAGGCGGCACTTCGGAGGGCGGCGAGATGCGCGACCGCGATCGGGATGCGATGTTCGAACGGGATTGAACATCGACAGTCGGGGTGCGGATCGACGCCGATGGACACGGATCAAACCGGATTCGTGCCCATTCGATCCGGTAAGACTACCGAAGTCATTCCGGCGCCGCCGCGGATTGATCGTGGCGGTACCGGGAATCCATCTTGATCTTCCAGCGCCGACGGCGACATGTACCCCGGCTTTCGCCGGGACGGCATCCGCTGCTGCCGTCTCGGGCTACCGATAAATCCGATGGCACTGGTCGCAATCCCCACCGATCTGCGCCATCGCCTTGTCCAGGGCAGGGCAGTCGCGCGGCGGATTGGCGGCGACTTGCTGGTCGAGCACGTGCGCGGCCTGCGCGAATTTCGCAAATTGCCTGTCTTGCATCAGGTCGGGGAAAGCGCCCGGGATCTCCCCCGACATCGTCACCAGCATCGACAGGTGCCCCGATGTGGCATCCATTGCACAGCGCCGCGTGCGCACGGCCTGATCGAGTGCGCCCGCATGATGGGCCATCACATCCATCAGGCCGCGCGGATAAGCATCGCGTTCGCGCAGCGCGGCGGTGATTTGCACCGCCGCGAGTGCGCCGGCGGCGGCGGCAATGATGGCGAGCAGCAAAGTGCGCATCCGCTTCTCCTTTGCGGCGAGACGCACATTATCCCCGATGATCGCGGCGGTGCGAGGCTTCCGCCCGTATCATCCGCTGATGGCAGACGCGCGTTTCCTCGGCATCGATCGCCTGTATGGCAGGGGTGGGGCCGCGCGGCTGTCGCACGCACGCGTGGCCGTGGTCGGGCTCGGGGGGGTGGGTTCGTGGGCGGCCGAAATGCTGGCGCGCAGCGGCATCGGATCGTTGGCGTTGATCGATGGCGACGAAGTCTGCTTCTCCAACATCAATCGCCAGTCGCATGCGCTGCAGGACACGATCGGGCGCGTCAAGGTCGGCGTGATGGCCGAACGCTTGCGCGCGATCAAACCGGAACTGCACATCGATGCCCGCGCCGAATTCCTGACTCCTGCGAAAATCCCTGCACTGGTCGATGAGCACCACGATCTGATCCTGGACGCCTGCGATGCCTTCCGCGTCAAGCTGGAATTGGTCGCCGCCTGTCGGCGCGCGAAACAGCCGTTGATCGTGGTCGGTTCGGCAGGAGGGCGCGCCGACCCGACGCAGGTGCGCGTGCGGGATCTTTCGCGTACCGAACACGACAAACTGCTGAGCCTGACCCGCAGGAAATTGCGACAGGAATTCGCGTTTCCCAAAAATCCCCAACGCTACTTCGGCGTGCCGGCGGTGTATTCGCTGGAGAACGTGCGCTATCCGCAACCGGACGGCAGCGTGTGCGGGCTGCGCCCGGAGACGGACGCCGAGGACGGCTTCCGTCTGGACTGCGGCGCGGGCCTGGGCGCGGCGATGCACGTCACCTCGGCGTTCGCGAGCGCGGCAGTCGCTCGTGCCATCGAAATGCTCTTGCGCCTCCCGGATTGATGCGGGCCCTGTTCAGTGCGCGGCCGGTGGGGTCGTGCGGTCGCGATCGATGGAACCGATCACGCGTTGCAACAGTTCCTGCAACTGGCGCTTGTCGCGTTCGCTCAGCGCGGCAAAGGACGCGCGCAACACGGGAAAGAGCCGCGGCAGCAGCTTGCCGACGAAGCGGCGGCCGGCGGCCGTGATGCGCAGTTCGATGCGGCGACGATCCTGCTCGCTGGGCCGACGGGTGACGAGCTTCTGGGCCACCAGTACATCGGCGATGCGGGTCATGTTGGTGGGGGTCTGCACCACGAACGAACACAGTTCGCCCGGGAACCCACGGCCGTCGCGGCTGCTGTACAGCTGCATCAGGACGCGGAAATCGCTCTCGCTCAAGCCATGAGGCTTTAGGATTTCAATGAAGCGCCCCGACAATCCTTCGGTCGCGAGCTTCAGCAGCCGAAGCAGCAGCACGTCCTGCACGGGCAGTTCGGGCAGGCGCTCCAGCACGTGTGCCACGCCGACCTCGATGCCCTGCATGTGCCGCGACAGTTCGCCCATTGACGCGCGCCGCCAGATATTTCAGCGCTGAAATATCAGCTTTGCAAATGGAATTCAAGCCCGCGGTGTGAATAGCCTGCGTGCATTGGCGGCGGTTGCCTGGCCGATTTCTGCAGGAGATAGATTCCGCAAGGTCGCCACGCAGTCGACCACCTCCACCAGCCGCGCCGGTTCGTTGCGCTGCCCGCGGTGCGCGGCGTCGGGCTGATCCGGGGCGTCGGTTTCCAGCAGCAGGAATTCGATCGGCATTTCGGCCACGATCCGGCGCAGGCGCCTTGCGCGCCCGTAGGTCACCGGACCGCCGATGCCGGTCAGGAAACCCATATCCCACAGTCGTTCCCCCTGCTCGATGCTGCCGGAAAAACTGTGCACCACGCCGCGCAGCGCGCCATCGAACTTCCGCAACTCCAGGATCACCTGCTCGAACGCGCCGCGCGCGTGCAAAACCAGCGGCCGGTCGAACTCGCGCGCGAGGCGCAGTTGTCCACGCAACAGGTGCAATTGCCGTTCGCGATCGAGCGCGGGATCGTGGAAATCCAGCCCGCATTCGCCCAGCGCGGCAGCAGGGTGATCCTGCAACCAGGCGCGCAGCAGGAGCAGGTCGTCGTCAGAATGTCGCGCGAGGTAGAGCGGGTGCAGGCCGTAGGCCGGATAAAAGCCGGTTCCCCGGGCGCACAGGTCACGCACGGACGCCCAATTCGACGCCGCGATCGCGGGCACCAGCATTTCCCGCACGCCGGCCGTGCGCGCGGCTGCGATGACGCCGTCGCGATCGACGTCGAATTCGCGTGCGTCGAGATGGACGTGGCTGTCGAACAATTTCAGAGGCGACGGCATGTGCGGCTCCGCGCGTGCACATCGTGAACACGCGCACGGTTGTAGCATTCCACAACGCGAAATGAACGAATCTGCATCTTGACGGCACGCCTATTCATTTTGTGTCCATTTGTTCTTGCGATCATCCGCTGTGAAACGAGGGGCCGGGTGTTCGTTCCCGGTTCGGTTGTCTGACAACGGCGGGAGGAATCTCATGAACAAGCCAGTCATCGCGGGCGTGGCTATCGCTTCGCTCGGCATCATCGCAGCCGTTGCGATCTCGGCACACTACGTGGTCGCGCGCAACGACAACGCGCAGGCGCAAGGCGCGATGCCAACCCCGACGGCTTCCCTTGCAGCCTCGCCCGGTGACGAGTCCGCGCCGACGGAGGCGCAACCCGAGCCGGCCGCGCCGATGCAACAGTTCGCGCAGGTCGTGGCGGTGCAGCCGATCACCAAGACCAGCACCACCGAAAACCCGCGCCAGGTATGCGAAGACGTCCAGGTCGTGCACCAGGAACCGTACAAGGACCAGCACCAGGTCGGCGGAGCCGTGGTCGGCGGCGTGGTCGGCGGATTGCTGGGGCACCAGGTCGGCGGCGGCAAGGGCAAGACCTTGGCGACCGTCGGCGGTGCGGCCGCGGGCGCGCTCGCCGGTCACGAGATCCAGAAGCAGCACCAGAAAAACAATGCGACCTACACGACCACCGAGAACCGCTGCCACACCGTGGTCGACAAATCCAGCAGGACGCACACGGTGGGCTATGACGTGACGTACCTGTTCGACGGACAGCCGCGTCATGCCCGCCTGAGTCGCAATCCGGGCGTGGGCACCGGCCTGCCCGTGAATCCGGACGGCACCGTCACGCTGGAATGACGCATCGCCCAACCATCTACAACAGGAGAGATGTCATGGACCGATCTTGGAAATCATGGAAACGGCACGGCAGTTTGCTGCTGGTGTGTGCGCTGGTCGCGCTGCTCGTGGCAGGATGCGAACCCTATCCGGCGCGCACCACGCGCTACGGCGGCGGCCAGTACTACGGCAACGGATATGGTCCGCCGCCGCCACCGCCGCCGAGCTGCTACCACAACTGCGGCGTTGTCGAGGACATCCACCAGGTCTACGTCCAGGGCAACAACAGCAACGCTGCCTTGGGCACCGTGATCGGCGCGGTGGTCGGTGGTGCACTGGGCAACCAGATCGGCAAGGGCAACGGCCGCACGGCCGCGACCATCGGCGGCGCGGTGGCCGGCGGATTCGCCGGGCACGCGATCGGATCGCACAGCGGCGGGCAGGGCGATGCGTTCCAGATCGTCGTGCGGCTGGATGATGGTCGCTACGCTACCGTCACGCAGCGCGAGCCGCCCGACGTGCGGATCGGTGACTACGTCGTGGTACAAAACGACCATGTGTATTTCCGCCGCAGGTGATCGATCAATCGCACGTAACAAAAAAGCCCGCCGATCGGCGGGCTTTTTTTCAGCGCAACGATGATGGTGCGGCGAGGGTTTCAGTCGACGGCGTAGAAGCGGTGTTCGCCGATGGTGGCGAGCGGCGCCTTGGCCCAGTCGGCGCTGGCATCCAGCCGCATGAAGTGGTCGGCGTGCGGCACGACCACCGTGCGCTGCGCCCGCGGCAGCGACCACACCTTCAAGGCTTCGCCGGCGATGCGCCAGGCTGCGTTCCATGCGTCCTGGTTGTCGATCCTGAAAGAACTCGACGTGGTGGTGAGCGCGAACTGGTGCGGCGCGGTGACCACGTCGCACACCGTATTGCCGTAGTGCCGGAGGTCGCGGCGGCGCAATGCCACTTCCGCCACCGCGAGCTGGCCCCGGGCGGGCTCGCTGCGAGCCTCGAGGTAGACCGTTGCCGCGAGGCAGGTCTGGTCCGCCACGGGCTGCGGAAGCAAAGCGGTCAATCCGAGCAGCCATCCGAGCGTCATTGCCTTCTCCTGGCCGCGCGTTCCGCGTCGGCATTCCTGGTCCGGTTGGCCCGCCATGCGTCCTGCCGAGCGGCAGCGCAAAGCGGCCGCAGGCAGCGGTGTCGCGAACACGAGTTTTCGGGATGCTGGCGGGTTGCCGGGACGGATGACCGGCAACGGGCCGGGCGAAACCACAGCAGTCACTGCGCCAACGTATTCATGCGGTCAGACCGCTGCGCGGGATGCGGACTCGCCGGATCGCGCGCCGGCCGGACAGAAGAGATGTTTGCGTGCCCGGCTTGAAAGCCGCGCGAAGGCTAGGGGAGGCTGCCGTGATGCGCAACCCAGTTCCGGTTGTCGTTCAGCACAGGGTCACGAAACAGCAAGCGTTTTACGCATCGAATCTATCAATGACTCGCAGTTTGTCGTGCAAGCCGTTTGATTCATTGAAGCTCGATTCATCCATCACGGCCAGCGCGTGCCAGCCATCGGTTGCGGGCGAGCATTCCAACACGACGTCGCGCGCGCCCGTCTGCAGCACATCGCCGGGGCGCATCGATGACGACGACCCGCAGACGTGCACCAGCCGGCGCTTGTGCCCACCACGGTAGTGCAGGCGCGCGGCGATCTCCTGGCCCGGATAGCAGCCCTTGTCGAAAGACACCGCGCCCAGGTGTTCCAGGCCCAATGCGGGGGGAAGGAATTCCGGGTCCGATCCCGGCGGCAATCGCGGCCACCCGAGACGGATCTCGTCCAGCCGGAATTCGCGCTCGCGCTCACCATCACCGGCGCGGCACACAGGTTCCAGCCATGCGCTTCGCCCGCCGCAGCCGAAGCCGATCGCATCGGCCTCCACGCGGATTTCGTGCAGCGGCAGCGGGCCGCCGATCGAAAGAAAACGTTCGTGCACGGGTTCGATCCGGACTTTTGCGCGCAGCAAGTACTTGCGCAGGTCGATGCACGATTCCTCGGCGTTGCCCCCGCGCAACAACACGATCAGGCGCCCGTTGCCGGGATCCGCCAGATGCATCAACGCGCGCACCGCGCCCTTGTGGTCCAGCCACGCGTTCCATTGCCAATGCATCGTCTGCAGCTCGCGCACGTCGCCGGAGAACTGCGCCTGCACGAATGCGCGCGCGTCTTCGCCGGAGATTTCGATGCACTGGGCGTCGCCCAGCGCGACGCGAGGTTCCGGATCGGAGACGGGTGGCGGAGTCATCGATGCAGGTTAGCATTGTTGTGCCGCAGCATGATGCTGTACTACGCTTTGCCGGATTTTCCGGCGACTCGCACGGCAGTCCACGAACGGAACGTGCGGGTGTCGCCCAGCCAGGGAAACGTCCATGCCGCACGCAAGACCGCTCTCGCCGCATCTTTCCGTCTACGAATGGCGCATCACCATGGTGCTGTCGATCCTGCACCGCGTGACCGGCGCTTTCCTGTGCCTGGGCCTGGTGCTGGTCGCGTGGGGACTGATGGCGCTAGCCGCGGGTGAGCCGGCGTGGAGCACGTTCGCGGGATTCTGCGGGAGCTGGATCGGAATGGTCCTGCTGGTGTGCTGGACGTTTTCGCTGTTTGTGCACCTGTGCAACGGCATCCGGCATTTGTTCTGGGATGCCGGCTCTGGATTCGAGAAATCGCAGTACTTCACCAGCGCATGGGTGGTGGTGATCGCCAGCATCGCGCTGACGGTTGTGGTCTGGCTGTGGGCCGGGATGACGGGAGGCACGGCATGAGCGCGCAGCGCGATGTGATGCCCGCCGACATGCGCACGCCACTCAAGCGCGTGCGCGCCCTGGGTTCGGCGAAAAGCGGCGCGGGCCACTGGTGGTGGGAACGCCTCACCGCGGTCGCGCTGATTCCGCTCTGCCTCTGGTTCGTGTGGTTGGTGCTGCGGCTGCCGCACCTGGATTTCGCGTCCGCGCATGCCGTGGTGGCAACTCCATGGAATACGCTGCTGCTGATCCTGTTCACCGCGATCGGATTCTGGCATGGCCAGCTCGGACTGCAGGTGATCATCGAGGACTACGTGCACACGCGCTGGATCGAACTGCTGCTGCTGGTCTCGATCAAGTTCCTGGCGGCCACGGGTGCGGTGGCGTGCGCGTTGGCAGCTCTCAATATCTGGCTGGCGGTTTACTGATTGCGGCGGAACATGGCGACAACGACGAAAATCCAGACACATCATTACGACGTGATCGTGGTCGGCGCGGGCGGCGCGGGGTTGCGCGCGACGCTCGGCCTCGCCGCGAAGGGCCTGACCACCGCGTGCGTCACCAAGGTGTTCCCCACGCGCTCGCACACCGTGGCGGCGCAGGGCGGCATTTCGGCGGCGCTCGGCAACATGGGGCCGGACGACTGGCGCTGGCACATGTACGACACCGTAAAGGGCTCGGACTGGCTGGGCGACCAGGACGCGATCGAATACATGTGCCGCGACGCGGTTCCGGCGATCATCGAGCTGGAACACTACGGCGTGCCGTTCTCGCGCACCGAGGAAGGCAAGATCTACCAGCGCCCGTTCGGCGGCATGACCACCAATTTCGGCGAGGGCACCGCGCAGCGCACCTGCGCCGCGGCCGACCGCACCGGGCACGCGATCCTGCACACGCTGTATCAGCAGTCCTTGCGCCACGACGCGCGTTTCTTCATCGAATACTTCGCCACCGACCTCGTGACCGACGCGGACGGGAACGTCCGCGGCGTGTTCGCGATCGACCTGAACGAGGGCACGCTGCACTTCTTCCGCGGGCACGCGGTGGTGCTGGCCACCGGCGGATACGGGCGGGCCTATTTCACCTGCACCTCCGCGCACACCTGCACCGGCGACGGCGGCGGCATGGCGCTGCGCGCCGGATTGCCGCTGCAGGACATGGAATTCGTGCAGTTCCACCCCACCGGCATCTACGGCGCCGGGTGTTTGATCACCGAAGGCGTGCGGGGCGAAGGCGGTTACCTCACCAATTCGAAGGGCGAGCGGTTCATGGAGCGCTACGCGCCGAACGCCAAGGATCTCGCCTCGCGCGACGTGGTCAGCCGCGCGATGACCTTGGAAGTGCGCGAGGGCCGCGGCGTCGGCGAACACGCCGACCACATCTTCCTGAACCTGCAGCACCTGGGCCCGGAAGTGATCCACGAGCGCCTGCCGGGCATTGCCGAGAGCGCGCGCATCTTCGCGGGCGTCGATGTCACCAAACAGCCGATCCCGGTGCAGCCGACCGTGCACTACAACATGGGCGGCATCCCGACCAGTTACCACGGCGAAGTGGTGGTGAAGCGCGGCGACGATCCGGACATGGTGGTGCCGGGCCTGTTCGCGATCGGCGAGGCCGCCTGCGTGTCGGTGCACGGCGCCAACCGGCTCGGGTCCAATTCGCTGCTCGATCTCGTCGTGTTCGGGCGCGCGGTCGCCAACCGGTGCGCGGAACTGATCAAGCCCGCGATGCCGCACAAGGACGTCGCGGGCGACATCCTCGACCGGCCGATGCAGCGCCTGGAAAAACTGCGCAACGCCAATGGCGGCACCGCGACCGCACAGGTCCGTCTCAACATGCAGCGCACGATGCAGACCGATGCCGCGGTCTTCCGCACGGCCGAATCGCTGGCGGACGGCTGCAGGAAAATCTCCGAGGTCTACGCCAGCTTCGAAGACGTGCGCGTCACGGACCGCTCGCTGATCTGGAATTCCGACCTGGTGGAAACCTTCGAACTGTCGAACCTCCTGGGCCAGGCGGTGGCGACGATGTATTCCGCGCAGCAGCGGACCGAATCGCGCGGCGCGCACGCGCGCGAGGACTTCCCCGAGCGCGACGACGTGAACTGGCTCAAGCACACGTTGTGCTGGGTGGACGATAAGGGTGCGGTGCGATTCGATTACCGGCCGGTGCACCTCAACACGCTCACCAGCGACGTGCAGACGATTCCGCCGAAGAAGCGGGTGTACTGATCATGGCCGACTTCGCCCTGCCCAAAAACTCAAAGGTCAAGAAAGGCCGCCACTTCGCCGCCCAGCCCGGCGCAAAGGAGGTGCGCACGTTCCACGTCTATCGCTGGGATCCGGACACGGATGAAAACCCGCGCATGGACTCGTTCGAGGTGGACGTCAGCAACACGCCCATGGTTCTGGACGTGCTGCTGAAGATCAAGAACGAGATCGACCCGACCGTGACGCTGCGCCGTTCCTGCCGCGAGGGCATCTGCGGCTCCTGCGCGATGAACATCAACGGAGGCAATACGCTGGCCTGCACCAAGGCGCTGCACGACTTGCCCGAAGGCGACGTCAATATCTATCCGTTGCCACACATGCCGGTGGTGAAGGATCTGGTGCCCGACCTCACCCATTTCTACGCCCAGTACGCCTCGATCAAGCCGTGGCTGCGCACGCAGAGCGCGCCGCCCGATCGCGAGCGCCTGCAATCACCGGAAGAGCGCAAGAAACTGGACGGCTTGTACGAATGCATCCTGTGTGCGTGCTGCTCGACTGCGTGCCCGAGCTACTGGTGGAACCCGGACCGCTATCTGGGGCCGGCGGTGCTGCTGCAAGCGTACCGCTGGATCATCGATTCGCGCGACGAAGACACCGGCGCGCGACTGGACGACCTGGAAGACCCGTTCCGGCTCTACCGGTGCCACACGATCATGAATTGCACCAACACCTGCCCGAAAGGGTTGAACCCGGCGCAGGCGATCGGCGAGATCAAGCAACTGATGGTGAAACGAGCGGTGTGATGGCCGACTGGTATCTCAACTTGCCGCGGGCGAGCCGGAAACAGCGTCTGTGGGCGCTGTTGCTGCTGGTTGTGTGCTGGTTCGATTTTGCCCGCGAGTGGAACGATCTCCACAACGACTTGGCGATCGCGCGCTGGATCGCGTGGATGATGATCGCCGGCGCCGTGCTTCTGACGCCGACGTGCCTGCTGGTTTTCGTGTGCGGTCGCGCACCGAGGTGGTTCGGATTCCGCCCGGGCTCGCTCACCAAAACCATTCCGCAAATCCACGAGGAGATCAAGTGCGAGCATGCGGCGCGCGAGCGGAACTCGCGGCGGTTTTGAACGAAGCGTTGCTCAAGCGCCTGCGCTGGCGTTGCCGGCGCGGCACGCGCGAGCTGGATGCGCTGCTGGGAGGATGGCTGGACAGACACGGCGCCCTAGAGGAAGGCACCGCGCTGGCATCGTTCGATGAATTGCTGGACCAGCCCGATCCGCAGCTCTGGGACTGGCTGATGGGCGGCGCACAACCGCCGCGAGCGGACTGGCAGGAGATCGTGGATGCGATCCGCGCCCGCAATCGGATTTGAGTACCGGCCGTCGCGGTTGCTGGCGCTGTCGGCAACTGCGCTGATCGTGCTGGCGATGGCTGCGGTTGCCTTCGGCGGCGCTCCGGTTTGGTCGAAGGTCGCGCTCGAAGCTTCGGCCCTGGTTTGCGGCGCGCGGTCGCTCTGGCGTTTTCTGCATCCGCGCGTTCGCGCCTTGAATTGGCGCGGCGACGGCAGCGTTTCGATCAAATTGGCGGATCGTCATGGCGGCGAAACGGAAGTACTGGGTACGCTCGATGATGCCCGCATGATCGGCCCGCTGATCGCCCTGCAATTGCGCTGGACCGAGGGTGCGGCGAGCCTGTGGCTGCTGCCGGACAACCTGGATGCCGATATCCGCAGGCGCCTGCGCGTGCGCCTCGGCCTGGACGGTGAGCGCCCGTCAGTGAACGCCGACAGCGCCTGACGGTCCGAACCGCTTGCCCGCGCAGCCGCGTTCCGGCACGCTGGCTTTGTTTTTGCGATCGTCCGTCATCGCAGCTCGAAGGTCGCATTTGCGAAGTATTCGCCCAATCCAGGTTTCCGACTCCCACCCGAATGTTCCGACCCCTCGAACTCTTCATCGGCCTGCGTTACACGCGCGCCAAACGGCGCAACCATTTCATCTCCTTCATCTCGGTCGTTTCCATCGTGTGCATCACGATCAGCGTCACGGCGCTGATCACGGTGATGTCGGTGATGAACGGCTTCGATTCGGAATTGCGCACGCGCATCCTCGGCATGGTCGCGCACGCCACGGTTTCCGGCGTGGGCGGGAGCCTGGCGGACTGGCCGCGCGCGGTGGAGATCGCGTCGCGCAACCCGCACGTGGAGGGCGCCGCGCCGTACGTGGAGCGCGAGGCTTTCCTGCGCGGCGAGGCGGCCAGCCAGGGCGCGATCATCCGCGGCGTATTGCCGGATCAGGAGCCGAAGGTCTCCGACATCGGCCAGAAGATGATCGCCGGGAAACTCTCGGCGCTGACGCCGGGGTCGTGGGGCATCATCCTCGGCAAGGATCTGGCGCTGAACCTCGGCGTCGGCGTTGGCGACAAAGTGGTCGTGTACGCGCCGGAGTTCAATGTCACGCCGGTGGGCGTGGTGCCGCGCATCCGGCGCTTCACCGTGCTCGGGATCTTCGAGGCCGGCATGCAGGAATACGACTCCGGCCTTGCCGTGGTCAACATGCAGGATGCGGAACGCCTCTACAACATGGACGGGCCCACCGGCGTGCGGTTGCGGCTGGACGACATGTTCCGCGCCTACGACGTGGCGCGCAGCCTTGCCGACGAACTGGGACAGGCGTACCGCGTGTCGACGTGGATGGAAGGCCACGCCAATTTCTTCAAGGCCGTCGCGATGGAAAAGCTGGTGATGTTCATCATCCTCTCGCTGATCATCCTGGTCGCGGTGATCAACCTGGTCTCGATGCTGATGATGCTGGTGATCGACAAGCAGGCGGACATCGCGATCCTGCGCACGCTCGGCGCCACGCCGCGCAGCGTGATGGCGACCTTCATGGTGCAGGGCATGATCGTCGGTATCGTCGGCATTGCGCTGGGCGTGAGTCTCGGTTCGCTCCTGTCCTGGAAGCTGCCGGCCATCGCAAACTGGATCCAGGACGTCTTCCATGTGCAGTTCCTGTCGCCCGACGTCTACTACATCAGCGATGTTCCCAGCCGATTGCTGGCGAGCGACGTCGGCTGGGTGGCGCTGGTGACCTTCGCTTTCGCGTTGCTCGCGACGTTGTATCCCGCGTGGCGCGCGTCGCGTACGCAACCCGCGCAGGCATTGCGTTATGAATAGCCGGGACCCGGGACTGGGGACTGGGGACTCGCGGAGCACGATCGTTTTGCGGGCGAAAAACATCGCCAAGACCTACCAGGAAGGCAAGCTGCGCACGGAAGTGCTGCTGGATGCCAGCTTCGAACTCAATCGGGGCGAGACGCTCGCCATCGTCGGCGCGTCCGGTTCCGGCAAGAGCACGCTGCTGCACATCGTCGGCGGGCTGGATACGCCGACGGGCGGCGAAATCGAATTGCAGGGCCGCGTGCTGTCGAAACTGTCCGACGCGGAACGCGGCCGCGTGCGCAACCGCTCGCTCGGGTTCGTCTACCAGTTCCACCATCTGCTGCCGGAATTCACCGCGCTGGAAAACGTGGCGATGCCGCTGTTGATCCGCGGTACGCCGATCGCCGATGCGCGCGCGCATGCACAAGCGTTGCTGGAGCGCGTGGGTCTTGGTGTGCGGCTGCAACACAAGCCCGGCGAATTGTCCGGTGGCGAACGCCAGCGCTGCGCGGTGGCGCGCGCGTTGGTGACGCAGCCGGCGTGCGTGCTGGGCGACGAGCCGACCGGCAACCTCGACGCGAAGAACGCCGCGCAGGTGTACGAACTGATGCTGGAATTGAATCGCGAGATCGGCACCGGCTTTGTATTGGTGACGCACGACCCGCACCTGGCTGCGCGCATGGACCGCGTGCTGGAGCTTACCGGCGGCCGACTGCGGCCGTTCATCGCCGAAACCTGAGCGGTCTTCGTAATGCGCGCGCCCGGGGGAAGCGCAGCCGGACCCTCGCCGGGTGTCCTCGCAATCGGCGCGACGCTGCTGGTCGGTGCGCTGGCCGTGCAGGCCTTGCCCGTGTTGCCGCCGCGCTGGTTCGATGCCGCACTGTTGCTCCTCGCCTCGATCGTCTTCGCGGCGCGGGTGCGATCGCGCTGCCCTGCGGTGCTGTTGCTGTTCGCAACTGCCATCACCGCATTCGCCTGGACTGCCTTGCGTGCGGACATCGCCCTGCAGGCGCGCCTGCAGCACATGCTGGAGGGCCGCGATCTCGTCGTCACCGGCAGCATCGACGATTTGCCTCAGGCCCAGGACGAATCGACGCGTTTCGATTTCGCTATCGCCTCGGTGCGGCTGGGCGGATCGCAGGTTCCCTTGCACGGCGTCCTGCGATTGTCGTGGTACGCCTCGCGCAAGGGTGCGCCGCCGCGGCTCGCGCCATGCTCGCGCTGGCGGCTGCTCGTCCGGTTGAAACGCCCGCGCGGCCTTCTGAATCCCGGCGGGTTCGATTTCGAACGCTCGGCGTTGCAACAGCACATCGTCGCCACCGGCTACGTGCGCGAGGATGCGGGCAACTCACGACTGGCGCAGCCATGGTGCGTGGACCTGGTGCGCGCGCGCATATCGAATGCCATCGCCGCCGCGTTGCCGCACGATCCCCACGCGGCGCGACTGCTGCGTGCGTTGAGCGTCGGTGACCAGCGCGCGCTGGACGAACCGGACTGGGAGGTCGTGCGCGCGACCGGCGTCGCGCACCTGATCGCGATCTCCGGTTTCCACGTCGGGCTGGCCGCGATTTTCGGCGCGTTGCTGGCGCGCGCGTTGTGGTGGCTGTTTCCTGCGCTCGCGTTGCGCCTGCCCCGGCCCATCGCGGAAGCGTGTTTCGCATTGCCTGCGGCTATCGCTTACGGTGCGCTGGCCGGCTTCGGCCTGCCGACCACCCGCACGCTCTGGATGATCGGCGCAGTATCGCTCGCGCGCATCGCGCGTCGTGGCGATGGCCTGGGCGAAGGTCTGGGTCTTGCGCTCTGCGCGGTTCTGCTCGTCGATCCGCTGTCGGTGTTGTCCGCCGGGTTCTGGCTGTCTTTTGCCGGCGTGGTGCTGCTCGCATGGGCGCTCGCGCGCGGGCAGGGCTGGCGCGGCAGGTTGCGCGAGATAGGTTTGTCGCCGTTGTTGATGGCGGTGGCGTTGTTGCCGTTGACCGTGTGGTTCTTCGGCCAGGCATCGCTGGTCGGCCCGCTGGCGAACCTGGTCGCGGTGCCGTTCATCAGCTTCGTGCTGGTGCCGTGCACCCTGTTCGCGAGCGCATTGTTGCTGCCGCTGCCGTCGCTCGGCGTCCCGCTGCTGCATTTCTGCGCGCACTTGGCGAACGCGCAATGGTGGCTGCTGGCGAAGCTCGCCGCATGGCCGGCGGCAATGCACTATTTTCCGGCGCCTTCGATCTTCGCATTCTTGCTGGCGTGCGTCGGTGCGGTCTGGTTGCTGGCGCCGCACGGCGTACCGGCGCGCTTTCTGGGCGGGCTGCTGCTGTTGCCATTGCTGTGGCCGTCCGTCGTGTTACCGGATCGGGGCGCGTTCGAAGCGGAGGTGATCGATGTCGGGCAGGGCCTGTCGGTATTGGTACACACGCACGATCACGCCCTGCTGTTCGATGCCGGCGCACGCTATCCGTCCGGTTTCGATCTCGGCGAAGCCGCCGTGATTCCTTCGTTGCATGCCCTCGGCGTGGATGATCTGGACACGCTGATCGTCAGCCACGGCGACAACGATCATGCCGGCGGCGCGCGTGCGGTGCTGAGCGCGTTTCCGCACGCCGTCGCGTTCGGCGGCGAGCCCAATCGCGGTGATGTTCCGCTCGATCAGTGCATCGTCGGTCAACATTGGGAATGGGACGGCGTGACATTCGAGATGCTTTCGCCGCGACAGCCTGGCAGCGGCAACGACGCGGGTTGCGTATTGCTGGTCAGCGGTGCCGGCGGACGGCTGCTCCTTCCCGCCGACACCACATCGAGGATCGAACCGTTGATCGCAAACGCCGTTCCCGCCGGCGCGCCGCTGGTGCTGGTGGTGCCGCACCACGGCAGCAAGACTTCTTCCAGCGTCGACTATCTGCGCGCGCTGCACCCCCTGGTTGCCGTCGCTTCGGCCGGTTACCGCAATCGTTTCGGCCATCCGGCGCCGGTAATCCTCACCCGCTACCGCGAACTCGGCATCCCGCTGCTCGCCACTTTCGACACGGGCGCGGTGCGGATCGCCTTTCCGGAGGATGCCGCGCCACGGATCGTTTCGGAAGAGCGGATCCGGCAGGCCCGCTACTGGCGGGAGCATTAGCTTGCGATGCCGCGCACAGGCCGGCTCCGGCCGGCTGCTATGATGCGCGCGTCTTCCGGCGGTGAGGCACGGGCGTGTTCGAAATCATCAAGGCTGGCGGCTGGGGCATGCTGCCGATCCTGTTGTGTTCGGCCGTCGCGCTGGCGATCGTGCTGGAACGCTTCTGGACCCTGCGCCGGAGCGCCGTGTTGCCGCCCGGCCTGGGCGAACAGGTGCGCGGCTGGGCCCGCACCCGCAAGCTGGATCCGACGCACATCGAGGCGCTGCGCGACAATTCGCCGCTTGGCGAACTGCTGGCCGGCGCGCTGGACGTGCGCCATCGCTCGCGCGAAATCATCAAGGAACGGATCGAGGACACCGGCCGGCACGTGGTGCACCGGCTGGAGCGCTACCTCAACACGCTGGGCACGATCGCGCTGATCGGGCCGCTGCTCGGCCTGCTCGGCACGGTGCTTGGATTGATCCGCATGTTCCTGGCGGTGATGGTTTCCGGCGTCGGCGACCCCATGAAGATGGCTGGCGGCATTGGCGAGGCATTGGTGTGCACCGCGGCGGGCCTGGTCGTCGCCATCCCGGCCTATGTGCTGCACCGGTATTTCAGGTCGCGCGTGGCCGGTTACGTGGTGGCGATGGAGAAACAAGCGACCGCGCTGCTGGACGAGCTTTCGTCCTTGCACGTGGAAGCGGTGGCGCCGACCGTGGTTGCGGCGCAGAAGCCGGAGACCCCTCCTGCAACGCCCTCGTCGAAACCCGCGTCGCGTTCCAGCATGCACGCAACCACGCGGTGAGAGTTCCAAAATGAGGATCGCACGCCGTCGCGAGGACGAGTTCGAGATCAACGTGGTTTCGTTGATCGACGTGCTGCTGACGTTGCTGATGTTTTTCGTGCTGACCACGACCTTCGTGCAGCAGGGCCACCTGAAAGTCTCGCTGCCGCAGGCCAGCGCGCAGCCGCAGCAGACCGAGCGCAATGCGCTGGTATTGATCATCGATCGCTCGGGGCACTTTTACGTCAGCAACAACCGCGTGCTCGGCAACGACGAGGATGCGCTGAAGAAGGCCATCCGCGCGATCGCCGGCGACGACCGCGAACGCCCGGTGCTGCTGCGTGCCGATGGCCAGACGCCGAATCAATCGGTGGTGACCGCGATGGATGCGCTCGGCCAGCTCGGTTTCTCGCACCTGTCGATCGCAACCGTGCCGGAGCAACAGGGCGCTTCGGACCAGTGAGCGCAGCACGCCGCGAAGTTTCCGGCTGGACTACCTACCGCCGCCTGTTCGGCTACCTGCGTCCGTTCAAGTGGGTCGCTGTCATCGCCGTGCTGGGCATGATCGTGGATGCCGGTGCGCTGTCCCTGTTCGCGCGCGTGATACAGCCGATGGTGGATCGGCTGTTCGTGGACCGGGATCCGAAGATGGTGTTCTGGATGCCGATAATCATCGTCACCATCTTCCTGCTGCGCTCGCTGGCCGTCTATGTGGAGAATTACGGTACCGCCTACGTCGGCCGCGGCGTGGTGCAGATCATGCGCCAACAGGTGTTCCGGAAGTATCTGAAATTGCCCGCGCGTTTCTACGACGGCGAGTCTTCGGGACATCAGATCGCGCGCATCACCTATACCGCCGAACAAGTGGCTTCGGCCTGCACCGACTCGCTGAAGGTCGCGATCGTCGACGCATTCACGGTCATCGGATTCACGGCCGTAATGGTGCTGATGAGTCCATGGTTGACGCTGGTTCTGCTGATCATGATCCCGGGCCTGGCGCTGCTGGTACGGGCGGTCAGTCGCCGTTACCGCCGCATCAGCCAGGGCATCCAGGGTTCGATGGGCTCGGTCACCAGCATCCTCGAGGAAGTCGTTTCCGGCCACCGCGAAGTGAAGGTCTACGGCGGACAACCGTACGAGGACGCGCGTTTCGAGTCCGTCACGCAGCGAAATCGACGCCTCAACTTGAAAGTTTCCGCCACGAACAGTGTCGCCACTTCGACCGTGCAGCTGGTGGCTGCCGTGGCGCTTGCCCTGATCATCTATTTCGCTACCCATTTCCCAGGCATAAGCCCCGGGGCCTTTTCGTCATTGATGCTGGCCATGGGCGGCATGTTGCCTTCCCTGAAACGCCTGACCACGGTCCAGGCCAACCTGCAGCGCGGCGTCGCCGCGGCGGAAGACCTGTTCGAAGTGCTGGACAGCACTCCTGAATCCGACACCGGAACGGCGCGCGTGCCGCGCGCGCGCGGCGAGATCGAATTCCGGGCCGTGACTCTGGACTACGGCAGTGGCCGCGATCCGGCCCTGAAAGGTATCGACCTGCACTGCGAAGCCGGCAAGGTGACCGCGCTGGTGGGGCGTTCGGGCAGCGGCAAGAGTTCGCTGGTCAGCCTGATCCCGCGCTTCTACGAACCCGCTTCCGGTGAAATCCTGCTGGATGGAAAACCCCTGCGCGACTACGCGCTGGAAAACCTGCGCGAGCAGATCGCCTGGGTCGGGCAGAACGTGGTGCTGTTCAACGACACCATCGCGCGCAACATCGCCTACGGCGCGCTGGAAGGCGCGAGCGAATCCGCGATCCTCGCTGCGGCCGAAGCCGCCAACGCGATGGAATTCATCGCGCCGTTGCCCAAGGCCATCAATACCGTGGTGGGAGAAAGCGGTACGCTGTTTTCCGGCGGCCAGCGCCAGCGCATCGCGATCGCCCGTGCGCTGCTGAAGAACGCGCCGATCCTGATCCTTGACGAAGCCACCAGCGCGCTCGATACGCAATCGGAGCATCTGATCCGCGAGGCCCTGGCGCGCCTGATGCGCGAACGCACCACGCTGGTGATCGCGCACCGCCTGTCCACCATCGAGCACGCCGATCGCATTGCCGTGCTGGATTCCGGCCGGGTGGTGGAGCAGGGCACGCATCAGGAATTGCTCGCGCGCGGCGGGCACTACGCCGCGTTGCACCGGTTGCAGTTCCACGAACCGCAGACCGTCTGACCGCGGGCGCCATGTCGCTCAGTGAATCATTGCAGGAGCGCTGGTACCAGGAGCGTTCACCCCTTTGGTGGACGCTGCCCCTCGCAGCGTTGTACGGGTTCATCGTTCACCTGCGTGGCGCGATGTATCGGCACGGCTGGAAACGCAGCGAGGAAATCCCGATCCCCGTAATCGTCGTCGGCAACATCACGGCAGGCGGCGCGGGCAAGACCCCGCTGGTGATCGCGATGGTGGAGGCCTTGCGTGCGAACGGATTCAAAGCGGGCGTCATCAGCCGCGGATACGGCGGCAATGCCCAGAAGCCGATGCTGCTGGGCGATCATCCCGACCCCCGCGAGGCCGGCGACGAACCGGTGCTTATCAGGCTGCGCACTCGCGTGCCGGTCGCGGTCGGGCATGATCGGCCGGCTGCCGCGCGATTGCTGATCGATCAAGACGTCGACGCGATCGTGGCGGACGACGGCCTGCAGCACTACGCGTTGGCGCGCGACATCGAAATCTGCGTGATCGATGGCGCACGCCGTTTCGGCAACGGACGCCTGCTGCCCGCGGGGCCGCTGCGCGAGCCGACGTCGCGACTGGATCAAGTGGACTTCGTCGTGTGCAACGGCGGCGATCCGCGGCGCGGAGAGATCCCCATGCGGTTGCGTGGCGAGACTGTCCGCAACTTGCGCGATGATTCGATTCGTCCCCTGGACGAATTCGCGCGCGCGCGCGTCCACGCCGTCGCCGGCATCGGCAATCCGCTCCGCTTTTTCGACACGCTGCGCGAACACGGCGTCGATCCGGTCGAACATGCTTTCCCCGACCACCACGCCTACGATGCGCGCGACCTCGAGTTCGGCGATGCGCTGCCGGTGCTGATGACGGAAAAGGATGCGGTCAAGTGCGGCGCATTCGCGCGCGAAGGCTGGTGGAGCGTGCCGGTTGCCGCCGATCTGCCGGCGTCGTTCTTCGATGCACTCGCGCAGCGCTTGCGCCCTGGATCGCGCGGACGCTAAGCCGTTTCCGACTTTCAATCCTCGATCTTCGACTCTCCGCGTTTCAGCAACACCGCCAGGATCGGCGGCGCGATCACCGATGTCAGCAGCGACATCGCCACGATCACCGAATAGATCTGGTTGTTGAACACGCCCGCGGCCAGGCCCAGCGCGGCGATCACCACGCCGACCTCGCCGCGCGGAATCATGCCCACGCCGACGTGCAACGCGGCGCGCGGACCGAGCTTCAATGCGCCCAGCCAGCCCCCGGCGAGCTTGGTCAGCACTGCCAACACCGTCGCCACCGCGAGCAACAGCAGCGATTCCGAGCCCGCGAGTTGGCGCAATTCCACCTTGGCGCCGGTCAGCACGAAGAAGAACGGCGTCAGCAGGACCAGCAGGGGGCGGGTCTGCATTTCCAGTTGTGCGTGCTGGCGTGTTTCGGATGCGATCATGCCGGCGAGGAACGCGCCGATGATCGCCGCCAATCCGAAGTTGGTTGCGAGCCACGCGAGGCCAAGGCACATCGCCAGTACCAGCGCCAACGGGGAAAGCGGATCGGAAGGCCGTTCCAGCCACGCGGAACTGCGCCGCATCACGCGCGTGCCGAACCAGCCGATCGCCAGCACGAAACCGATCGCCTCGACCAGCACGATCGCCAGGCTACCCACCCGCATCTGGCCGCCCGCCTGCAATGAGCTCACCACGCCGAGCAACAGCATTGCCAGGATGTCGTCGATCACCGCCGCGCCCAGGATCACGCGGCTCTCCGCGCGTTGCAGCACGCCAAGTTGCTTGAGCACGCGCGCGGTGATGCCCGCGGAAGTCGCGACGAAAGCCGCGGCGATGAACAGCGAACGCGGCCAATCCGGCCCGAGCGAATGCGCCCACAACGTACCGCAGGCGAACGGAATGATCACGCCCAGCACGCCGACGGCGAACGCACTGCCGCCGACGCGTTTCAGGTCTTCGACGCGGGTTTCCAGCCCGACCGAAAACAGCAGCAGCACCACGCCGATTTCCGACAGCACTTCCAGCGGTTCGCTCGGCGTGATCCAGCCCAGAACCGAAGGGCCGATCAGGCAGCCGGCGACGATTTCACCAACCACGTTGGGCAAGCGGATCAGGCGCGCGGCTTCGCCGCCGGCCTGCGCGGCGACGAAGATGATGAAAATTTCGAGCAGGATCGCGGTCGTGTGATCCACGTGGGCGCATTTCCGATGATGCTGCGGTCGATCCTACCCGACGACCGGAGTGGGTGCGCGGGACTCAGGTCGCCGTCTCCGGCGTCTCCACGGGACGGCGCGGCGGGCGGTCGCGCCGCAGCCGGGTAAACGCGTACACGGCCACGAACGGCAGCACCGCCATGCACAGCACGCTGCCGTGGAATGCGTGCACGTAGGCGACCGGATCGTGGTGGCGGCCGCCGAGGAAGCCTGCCATCAGCAGCGACGCGAAGGCGATGCCGAACGTCATCGCGAGGTACTGCACCGCCGAGGTCAACGACGAGGCCTGCGCCGCGCGCTCCGGCGGCAGGTCCACGAACGCCAGCGTGTTCATCGAAGTGTACTGCAGCGACATCATCAACCCGTACACGAATACCAGCAGCGCCACCTCCCAGCCCGGCGTCGACGCTTGCAGCAACGCGAACACCGCCAGCAGCATGCCGACCATGATCGTGTTGATGCGCAGCAGCCGGCGGTAACCGTACCGCTTCAGCAACCGATCGATCATCAGTTTCATCAGGATCATCGCCAGCGCCTGAGGCACCAACATCAGTCCGGCAATCGTTGGCGACCAACCGCAACCGATCTGCAGGAACAGCACCAGCACGAAGGACAATCCCGCGGTGCCGAGGCGCGTAAACAATCCGCCGGTCAGCGCGATCCAGAAGCTGCGCACGCGCAGCAGGGTGATGTCGGGGACGGGGTGTTCCTCGTGCCGGGCGTGCAGCCAGTAACCGGATGCGAAGACGATGCCGGCAATCGCGCAACCGGCCGCGCCCGCGCGTTCGCCGCTGCCCGCCATCTCCGCAGCGACCAGCAGCAGGCCGGAAGCGGCCGCGAACAGCACGAAACCCGGCACGTCGAACGACCTTCGCGGCCCGCGGTAGTCCGGCATCTCGCGGGCGTTGAGCCACAACCCCAGCAGCCCCACCGGCACGTTGACGAGAAAGATCCAGCGCCAGCTCGCGTACTGCGAAAGCGCACCGCCCAGCAACGGTCCCAGCACCGGGCCGAGCAGGCTGAAGACGCCGGTCGTGCTCATGGCCGCGACGAATTCGCGCGGCCCGAACGCGCGCACCAGCACGTAGCGGCCGACAGGCATCAGCAGCGCACCGCCCAATCCCTGCAGTACGCGCGATGCGATCAGTTCGGTGAGATTCTGCGCAAGCCCGCAAGCCAGCGAGCCCAGCGAGAAGACGACGATCGATGCGGCGAATATGCGGCGCGTGCCGAAACGATCGGCAAGCCATGCGCTGGCGGGGATGCACACGGCGAGCGTCAGCACGTAACTGGTCAGCGCGGTCTTGAGGTCCAGCGGCCGCACGGCGAGCGCACGCGCGATGCTCGGCACCGCCGTGTTGACGATGGTGGTATCCAGGCTCTGCATGAAAAACGCGGCCGCGACCAGCCAGATCAGGCCGCGCAACTTCGCGCTGTCGAATTCGGTATGCGTGGGAGCGGCCGCGGTGCGCGGCGGAGACGAATGCGAGGGCATCTCCGTCATTCTAGCCGTACAGCACGCGTGCTCGTCGCGGGCACGGCGACTTCGCGCGGCGCAGGTTCATGCAGAGGGAAGATCAGCAGCGGCGGAAGCCGCCCCCGGCCTGCGTCGCCCGGGGAGGGAGACCGACGCAGGCGAGGGCGAGGGTGAGGACAACAAACAGCCGGCGCACGAGGGTTGCTCCCGACACTGCCCGGCGGTCTTGGGAACCGCCATCTCACCTTGCCGGCGAGTCTGCGCGGAAGACCTTTCGGCGGGCTTTCGCCGTGTGCTGGCAAGTGAGTGAACTGGTTCGCGTTTGGCCTGCGTTCAAGGCTCTTGCGATCGCCGATTTGCGTATCCGATTTCGAGTGCCTGGCGTGCGTCGATCGGCTGTATTCCGGTGGCCATGCGCAACGCATCGGAACTTTCGGCGGCATGTGCTTTCGCATCGAGCAATTCCAGTCCGATGCCAAGCCCGATCCATGCGGACGGCGCGTCCGGCGTTAAACGGGTGGCGGTGCGCAGATGCGCTTCGGCGGCTTCCGGATTGACGCGCCAGGTGAGCTTGGCCAGGGCCGCGCCGATCTTCTCGATCACCTGCGCGTGGTACAAGCCCAACGCGGAGTGCGCCTCGGCGTGATCGGAATCCAGCTCCAGTGCGGCCTCCAGCGCCGCGTGCAATTTGCTGCCCAGCCCTTCGGTCAAGACCTGCACCGTCGAGACTTCGCGACCGAGCAGGCCCAGCGCCCACGCGTAGCGAAAATGGCTGTTCGGATTCAGCGGCAACAGGTCGATCGTGTCGCTCGCGCGTTGCACCAGCGTCTCGCAGCAGGCGACGCGTTCGCGCTGGTCCTGCACCAGGAATCGCGCGTGCACGCCTGCGGCGGCGACGGCAACCGAGGTGCCGAGCGGGCCGGCATCGGTTCCGAGTTCCCACGCCCGCCGGAAATCGCCGCGGTGGTACGCGCGCCAGGCGTCCCCGAGACTGTTCGCGATCGCGGGGGCATCGGTACCCAGCAGGTGATCGCCCAGGCGCGCTTCGGCTGCCAGCGCTTCCGCGATGCCCGCTTCGTCGGGAAACGTTTCGCGATCGCCCGCGTGCAGCCGCGGCCAGGCTTCGCGCAAGCGCTCTCCGGCATAGTCGAAGGCGGCAGCAGCTTGCGAAAATGGTTTCCAGCTCCAGTCGGTCATGTCGCGCTCCTTTCGCAAGGTTCGATCCTGCACCGCGCGGCTGCGATCGGCAACCACTAAACTGACGGCATGGCTGCGAAAACCGAAACCCCCGCTGCGCGCGCCGCGCGCCTGCGCGTGCAGATCGACGACGCCAACCATCGCTACCACGTGCTCGATGATCCGGACATTCCGGATGCCGAATACGACGCGTTGATGCGCGAGCTCGAAGCACTGGAGATCGAGCACCCGGAACTCGCCACGCCCGATTCGCCGACGCAGCGCGTCGGCGCGGCGCCGTCTTCGGCCTTTCTTTCCGTGCGCCATGAAATGCCGATGCTTTCGCTCGCGAACGCTTTCACCGAGCCGGACCCGCCGCCGGGGCAGGATCCGGACAAGGAAACGCGCGATTTCGTGCGCAGGATCGAACAGCGCCTGGACGCGCGGGATCCCGTGTTTTCGGTCGAGCCGAAATTCGACGGGCTGGCGATCAGCCTGCGCTACGAAGACGGCGTGTTCGTGCGCGGTGCCACCCGCGGCGACGGCGAGACCGGCGAGGATGTCACCGCCAACCTGCGCACGATCCGCGCGATCCCCTTGAAGTTGCGCGGCAAGGGATGGCCGCGCGTGCTGGAAGTGCGCGGCGAGGTGTACATGCCGCGCGCCGGCTTCGAGGCGTACAACGAAAAGGCGCGGGCGTCGGAAGGCAGGATCAAGCCACTGGTGAATCCACGCAATGCCGCGGCCGGCAGCCTGCGCCAGCTGGATCCACGCATTACCGCCAAGCGGCCGCTGGCCTTTTACGCCTACGCGCTGGGTGCGTTCGAGGGCGCCGCGATGCCCGCGCGCCACTCGGACGTGCTCGCGAAGCTGCGCGACTGGGGTTTTCCGGTGAGCCAGCTTGTTTCCACCGCGCGCGGCGCGGACGGGTGCCTCGCCTATTTCGCGAAGATCGGCGCGATGCGCGACACGCTGCCGTTCGACATCGACGGCGTGGTGTACAAGGTCGACGATCTCGCCGCGCAGCGGGAACTGGGCTTCGTCGGGCGAACCCCGCGCTGGGCGATCGCGCACAAGTTCCCGGCGCAGGAACAGACCACCCTTGTCGAAGACATCATCGTCAACATCGGCCGCACCGGCGCGGCGACGCCCGCGGCGAAACTCAAGCCTGTGTTCGTCGGCGGCGTCACCGTCACCAATGCCACTTTGCACAACGCCGATCAGGTGGCGCGGCTGGACGTGCGCGTCGGCGATACGGTGATCGTGCGCCGCGCCGGCGACGTGATCCCGGAGGTCGTGCGCGTCGTGCCGGAAATGCGCCCAAAAGGCACGAAACCCTGGGAGATGCCCAAGCATTGTCCGATCTGCGCCTCGGACATCGTGCGCGAGGAAGGGGAGGCGGTCGCGCGCTGCACCGGCGAATTGACATGCGCTGCGCAGCGCACTCAATCGGTGTTCCATTTCGCCGGGCGCCGCGCGATGGACATCGACGGCCTGGGCGAGCGTTACATCGAAGACCTCGGCGAATTCGGTTACCTGCGCTCGGTCGCCGACCTCTACAAGTTGACGCTCGATGATCTGCTGGAGATGAAGCGCCGCGCGGACGAACGGGACGGAACCACGCCGGAGACGGTGAGGGCCGGCAAGGTCGCGACGAAGTGGGCGGAAAACCTGATCGATGCGATAGACAGGAGCCGGGGTACCACGCTGGAACGTTTTCTCTACGCGCTCGGCATCCAGCACGTCGGCGAAAGCACGGCCAAGGCGCTCTCCGCCTGGTTCGGAGATTTGCGCCTGATCCGGCATCTGCCGTGGCCGCTGTTGAAACTGGTGCCGGACATCGGCGACGAAGTCGCGCGCGCCATCGACGCGTTCTTCGAGCAGCCCGGCAACCAGAAGGTCATCGACGACCTGCTCGCGCGCGGCGTGGAAATCCGCGACACGCACGCGCCGAGCGCGAAGTTGCGTGCAGCGCTTGCATTGGAAAACGTGCTGGCCCGTGCCGGTATCCCCAAGCTGACCGCGAAGCGCGCGGAGCAACTCGCGAACGCCTTTGATTCCTTCGGCGCGGTCGCGGTGGCCTCCATATCCGCGATGATCGAAGCCGGATTGCCGCGGGAAACCGCGGAGTCCGTGCACGGCGTCCTGCACGGGCAGGAAGGTCGCCTGCTGGCGAAGCGCATCGCGCATGCGTTGACTGCGTTGCAGGAAGCGACGGCGCACGCGCGTTCGGCTGCAGCCGGTGCGCTGGAAGGCCAAACGGTGGTGTTGACGGGCACCTTGTCCTCGCTGACGCGCGACGAGGCGAAGGACAAGCTTGAAGCGATGGGCGCGAAGGTTTCCGGTTCGGTTTCGAAGAGGACCTCGTTCGTTGTCGCGGGCGAGGCGGCCGGTTCGAAGTTCGACAAGGCGCAGGAACTCGGCGTGGAGATCTGGGACGAAGCCAGGCTGACGAAGTTCCTGCAACAACATGGCGGGTGAAGTGCGCAACAAACGTCGCGCACTGGAACTGCGTACTCGCCTGAACGCGCTGATCCGCGGGTTCTTCGCGCAGCGCGCCGTGCTGGAGGTGGAGACGCCGATCCTGTCGGCGGCCGGGAACACCGACCTGCACATCCAGGGTTTCGTCACGCGGTTCGATGGTCCGGTCGAAGCGGGTGGACGCGAACGCTTCCTGCGCACCTCTCCGGAATACCCGCTCAAACGCATGCTGGCCGCGGACCTCGGCGACTGTTACGAGCTGGGTCGCGTGTTCCGCAACGGCGAGGCGGGGCGCTCGCACAACCCGGAATTCACGCTGCTCGAGTGGTACCGGATCGGCTGGGACCACCACCGGTTGATGGACGAGTGCGCGGAGCTGGTACGGGAAGCGTTGAGCCTGGCTGGGCGCGACGCGGGAGTTCGAAAAACTAGCTATATCAACTGGTTCAGGCAAGAACTTGATCTCGATCCGATAAGTGCAGGCGAGCCGGCCTTGCGCGCGCCGCTGGCGGAATTCGGCATTCGATCCGCAAGGCTGGACCGCGACGACTGGCTGGACCTGCTGGTCACGCACCGTTTGCAACCCGCGTTGGCCGGCGATGCAATCACACTGGTGTACGACTACCCGCCCAGCCAATGCGCACTGGCGCGAATCCGGGACGGCGACCCTCCCATCGCCGAGCGTTTCGAGCTGTATCTCGGCACGCGTGAACTCGCCAACGGCTACCACGAGTTGAACGACGCGGCCGAGCAGCGCGCGCGTTTCGAGCGCAACAACGCGCGCCGGCACGAACGCGGCCTGCGCGAATTGCCGATCGATGAAAACCTGCTCGCGGTGCTGGATGATCTGCCCGATTGCGCGGGCGTGGCGCTGGGCGTTGACCGTCTCCTGATGTGCCTGCTGCGGACCGACGACATCCGCGACGTGCTCGCGTTTCCGTTCGCCGAGGCGTGAGCGTTTTAGGCGAAAGAGCGCAACACCGCCCGGAATTCGGCCCGGGCGGTGCGTGCGGTGCGATCAGGCTGCATCTCCTACTATGTCGGGCAGTCCTTGCGATTCACCCCACAGATATCGATAGACCAATCCGCCGATGATGCCGCCGACGATCGGCATCACCCAGAAGAACCACAACTGGTGCACGGCCCAGTCGCCCTGGAACAGCGCCACGCCCGTGGAGCGCGCGGGGTTGACCGAAGTATTGGTCACCGGGATGCTGATCAAATGGATCAGCGTGAGCGCCAGGCCGATCGCGATGCCGGCGAAACCGACCGGTGCCCGCTTGTGGGTCGCGCCCATGATGATGAAGATGAAGAAACCGGTCATCACCAGTTCGCACACCGCGGCCGCCTGCATCGAATAGCCGCCCGGCGAATGATCGCCATAGCCGTTGGAAGCGAAACCGCTGGCCGACGCGTCGAAGCCGGATTTGCCGCTCGCGATCAAATACAGCACCGCGCCCGCGGCGATGCCGCCGATCACCTGCGCGACGATGTAGGGAACCACTTCCTTGACCGGAAACCTTCCTCCGGCTGCGAGCCCGCAGGTCACCGCCGGATTGATGTGGCACCCGGAGATGTGGCCGATCGCATAGCACATCGTCAGTAGGGTCAGCCCGAATGCCAGCGCCACGCCGGCAAAACCGATGCCGAGCTCCGGATACGCGGCAGCCAGCACCGCGCTGCCGCATCCTCCGATCACAAGCCAGAACGTCCCGAAGAATTCCGCCGTACAACGCTTGCCGAGATTCATGACGATCCCTCCTCGTTACACGGAAGGCGGAGTCGCAACCGGGCTCCGTCGCACCGGCCGGATGCCGGCGGCGCAAGCATAAGCCCGATTGCGGCGCAGGTGTCTCAGAACTCCAGCTCCAGCGCGGCGCAGAGGTAGTCCACCAGCGGTGCCAGGCGCTTGAAGTTTTCGATCACGAACGGCGCCAGCCGGGAAGAACACGCCAGCTTGTCGTCGAACCCCACGCCAGCGGCGCAGCTCTTGCGCTTGAGATCCTCGATCAGCGGGTGATCGGGCGGATAGCCTTGCGGTGCACGGCTCAGGGATTCGCCCCAGAATTCGTAGCGATCGCGAAACGCTTTCGAGTGCACCGCGCGCTTCCACGCTGCCGGATTGTCGGCAATGAAGGCGCGCAGTTGCTTCAGCGTGGCCGATTCGGGATGCCAGATGCCGGCGCCCACGAAGCAGTCGTTCGGCGCGATGTGCAGGTAGAACGAAGGCGCGGGGCGTTCGCGCCGTCGCTCGTGGAAGAAGCGCGCGCCGGCCCAGGTCTTGTACGGTGCCTTGTCGCCGGCGAAACGCACATCGCGCTGGATGCGGAACAACGAGCCGCCGATCTTGCGCGGATCGGCGCGGTAATGGCTGCTGATCCCGGCGAGCGGCGCTTGCAGGTCGCCGATCAGGCGCAGGTACGGCTCGCGCACGTCTTGTTCGTATTCGGCCTCGTGGGCCTTGAACCACGTGCGCTTGTTGTTGCGCGAAAGCGCGCGCAGGAAGCGGAAGGTCGCGGGAGAGAAATAGGTCTGCGGCATGATCTCTTTGGAATCGATGGATGTCTGCACTCGCCATCCGGCACAGGCCGGGACCCAATGGCCTTGTCCGCCAAACAGGGCCACCGGATTCCGGCCAATCCATGGCCGGAATGATGAAACCTTCATGCAAGCTCGCCTTGCAGGCGGCAGCCCCAAGCCTCGAGCTTGTCGAGCAGGATTTGTTTTTCGCCCGATGGCGTGTGCGCGCGCAGCGCGGCGATTTCGGCCTCGTGCTGTTCCAGCGTCAGGGCGGTCAGCGGTGTTTCCTTGGTAAGCGTGTCGCGGCAATGCGCCAGCCAGCGCGCGTGTTCTTCTTGCGAAAGCGTGGCGGGCCAGTTGCGCGCACGGTAGCGGAACAGCAGCTCGTCGTATTTCGCATCGGAAAAACCGAAATCGCGTGAACCGAGCTGCTCGGGCGGTGTGGCGCGCACCTGTGCGCATCGGCGGCGGTCGGCGTCGCTTGGGAATCCCGCGTACAGCGCCAATTCCGGATCGGGCGGTTCGCGCGCCAGTTCCTGGGCGAACGCGTCGCGCACGCGTCCGGCCAGATTCTCCACGATACGCAATGCCGCGAGATGCGCGAGGCTGCGGTCGAGATCCAGCCGGATACGCGCGGCATCCACGCCCTGCAGCACCGACAACGGCGCCAGCGCAGGCGACTTGTTGGCGTGCACGGTCTTCAGCGGCACGCGTTCCTCGCCTTCGGGCAGGTCGGCGCGCGGGACGAACAGGCGTTCGCGGATTTCTTCGGTACTGAATTGCGCCCAGGCCGGATCCGGTTCCAGGTCGGCGACGATGATTTCGTTCTTGCGCTGCGGGTGCTCGGCGATCGGCGCGACCACCGCGAGGCAGCCGCGCTCGGCCGGATAACGCTGCGACACGTGCAGCAGCGGCGTCATGTTCGCGACATCCAGCAGTTCGAACACGCGCTGCTTGCGTCGCATCGCCAGGTGCCATTCGAACAGCTTCGGTTGGCGCGCGCGCAGCAGTTTCGCCAGCGAGATGGTCGCCTCGACATCGGACAACGCATCGTGCGCGCGCGCCTGACCCAGGTGATTCGCGACGGCGAGGTGCTCGAGCCGGAAGCTCGGCGTGCCGTCGTCGCGCATCGGCCATTCGAGGCCTTGCGGCCGCAGGGCGTAGCACATGCGCACGAGGTCGATCAGGTCCCAGCGCGAGCACTGGTTGTCCCACTCGCGCGCGTAGGGATCGAAGAAGTTGCGATACAGCAGTTGCCGCGTGACTTCGTCGTCGAAACGGATCGAGTTGTAACCGACCGCGCAGGTACCGGGCAGAGCGAGTTGCTCGTGCACCGCGGCGGAGAATCCGGATTCGATCAGTCCGTCGCGTTCGGCGTCCTGCGGAACCAGGCCGGTGATCAGGCAGGCCTGTGGCTGCGGCAGGCGATCGTGCGGCGGCTTGCAGGCGATGACAACGGGCTCGCCGACGGTTTCCAGTTCCGGCGTGGTGCGCACGCACGCGAATTGCACCGGACGGTCGAGCCGCGGGTTCGCGCCCCAAGTTTCATAGTCGTGCCAGAGGAAGGTTTGCGCCATCGCCGCGAGCGTACCGTCGTGTGTCGCCACCGGCAAACGCGCGCTGATTGTGGGTTACACTCGGGGCAGGGAGGAAACATGGCCGGCATCGCCGACGACAACCTGGTCTGGATCGATCTGGAGATGACGGGCCTGTGCCCCGATCGCGATTCGATCCTCGAGATCGCCTGCGTGGTGACCGATCGCGAACTCAACGTGCTGGCGACCGGACCGGAATTCGCGATCCGCCACGACGAGGCGCGGCTCGCCGCGATGGACGACTGGAACCGCAACCAGCACCGCAAGTCGGGTTTGTGGCAGCGCGTGCTTGAATCCGACATCGACCACGCCTGCGCGGAAGCCGAAACGGTCGCGTTCCTGGCGCAGTGGGTTCCTGCCGGCAGGTCGCCGATGTGCGGCAATTCGATCTGCCAGGACAGGCGGTTCCTCTATCGCCAGATGCCGGCGCTGGAAAAATTCTTTCACTACCGCAACCTCGATGTCTCGACGCTGAAGGAGCTTGCGAGGCGCTGGGCGCCGGAATTGTGCAAAGGCTTCGCCAAGGAATCCGCGCACACCGCGCTGTCGGACGTGCGCGATTCGATCGCCGAACTGCGTTACTACCGCGCGCACATGACGGAGTTGGCGAGCAGGGCGCCCGTCTAGTCCAGCAGGCTCGATTCGGTCAGCACATCCACGCCCGCCGCGGGCGCGATCGAAGCCGCGGGAATCGTTTCACCATTGCGCCAGCGCGCGATGGCCTCGCGCTTGGCTTCTCCTTCCACCATGAACAACACCGCGCGCGCGCGGCTCAAACGCGCAGCACTCAACGACACGCGATCGGGCGGCGGCTTGGGAGCGTCCAGCACCGGCAAGGCATCGGGTGAACTTTTTTCCATGCCCCAGTCGCGGCCGGGAAACAGGCTGGCGGTGTGGCCGTCCTCGCCGAGGCCCAGCAACACCAGATCGAACCCGCCGACCGCGTGCAACACCCGCGCGTACTGCGCGGCGCCGTCGATCGGGCCGGCTTCGGCGGGAATCGCGTGCACGTTCGCGCGCGGAATCGGTACGTGGTCCAGCAATGCCTCGCGCGCCATCCGGCTGTTGCGTTGCGGATCGTTGGCCGGCGCACAGCGCTCGTCGCCGAAATACACCTGCCACTTCGTCCAGTCGGTGATCGCCTTGCGCAGCAGCTCGTACACGCTGCGCGGGGTGTTGCCTCCGGCCAGCACGATCCGGAATACGCCGCGCGCGATTGTCGCGCCGTGCGCCACCGAGCGAATGCGCGCGACCGCATCGGCCTGCAACTCCGGCACGCCGGCGAAGCCATGCCAGCGTACACGCTGTGGCAAATTCGTCGTCATGTGGCCGTGGGCGGGGGCGTCAAACCTTCGTGCTTCATCTCGTGCCCGCCGAACTCGTTGCGCATCGCCGAAAGCAACTTGTCGGAGAACGAATCGGAATCACGCGAGCGCAGGCGTTCGATCAGCGCTGCGGTGATGATCGGCGCAGGCACGTTCAGGTCGATCGCCTCGGCGACCGTCCAGCGGCCTTCGCCCGAGTCCACCACGTAGGGTGCGATGCCATCTAGGCCGGGATTCTTCTTCAGCGCGTCCGCGGTGAGATCCAGCAACCACGAACGCACTACGCTGCCGTAGCGCCAGATTTGCGCGACCTGCTCGAGATCGAGTCCGAATTCCTGCTTGTGCTTCAGCACGGAAAGGCCTTCCGCATAGGCCTGCATCATTCCGTATTCGATGCCGTTGTGGATCATCTTGGTGAAGTGTCCGGAGCCGCTCGGGCCCACGCGCCCCCAGCCCTGGTTCTTGCCCGGCGCCAGTGCCTGGAAGATCGGCGACAGACGATCGATCACGTCCTTGTCGCCGCCGATCATCATGCTGTAGCCCTCCTGCAATCCCCACACGCCGCCGCTGGTACCGCAATCGACGTAGTGCAGTTTTTTTTCCGCCACGCGTTGCGCGCGCCGCATCGAATCCTTGTAGTTGGAATTGCCGCCATCGATGAGCACGTCACCTGCCTGCAATGCCGGGATCAGCGCGTCCAGCGTCTGGTCCACGATCTTGCCGGCGGGCACCATCAGCCACAACGCGCGCGGCGACGCGAGCTTGCCGGGCAGCGCTTCGAGCGCGTCCACCGTTTCGCCGCCCTTGTCTTCGAGGCGCTTGCGCGCGTCGGCACCGGGATCGAAACCCACAACGCGATGGCCGGCGCCGAGCAAACGCTGCGCCATGAAATTGCCCATCTTGCCCAGTCCGATCATGCCCAGTTCCATGGGTGGTTCCTCGCGCAATCAAACCTCCATCATACGCCGCGGGCCCGGGATGCCGCAGCAGCCCGGTCGGTGTTCACGAATGATTACCTCGAGCCTGCGGCATAATGCCCCGGTTTGCCGGCCGCGAAGGAACGTTGATGCCAGCTCGAACTCCCGCCACACCGCGCGTTGCCTTGCTTGGACACGGCGACTACGCGGCGATGGTCACCGCGGCGGGCGCGGGCTGGAGCCGATGGAAAGGGCTGGCGATCACGCGCTGGCGCGAGGACGTCACCCGCGACTGCTGGGGCAGCTGGTTCTATCTTCGCGACGTGCGCAGCGGTGAAACCTGGTCGCCGACTGCGCAGCCACTCGGCATCGATCCCGCCGAAGTCGAGACGCAGCTCGAGGAACACGTCGCGCGCTTCGCACTCCGGTGCGACGCACTGACGACCACTCTCGAGATATCGGTCGATCCGGATTCGGCGCAGGAGGTGCGCGGCATCGGCCTGCGCAACGAGGGCGACCGGCCGCGCGAAATCGAGATCACCTCCTACGCGGAACTGGTACTCGGTTCCCCGCAGGGGGACGCCTCGCACCCGGCGTTCTCGAAGATGTTCGTGCAGACGCACGTCGATGACGGCGTGCTGCTCGCGACGCGGCGTAAGCGCGATCCGTCCGAACCCGATGTGTGGGCCGCGCATTCGGTCGTGGTCGACGGCGAGGCAATCGGCGAGCCGCAATACGAAACCGACCGAGCGCGTTTCATCGGCCGCGACCGCGACCTGCACTCGCCGCGCGCGCTCGATCCGGGTGAATCATTGTCGGGCACGGTCGGCACCGTGCTCGATCCGGTTTTCTCGCTGCGGGTCGGCGTGCGCGTGCCGCCGCGCGCCACGCGGCGGATTGCGTTCGTCACCGCGGCCGCATCGTCGCGGCGCGAAGTGCTCGCGTCGATCCGACGTCGTTCGAAACCGCGGGCATGCGAGCGCGTGTTCGCGCGCGCGGCGGCAGGCTCCGGCCAGAAGCTTCGCGAAGCCGCGGTCGACGCGAAATGTGCGCGGCTCTCCCGGCGGCTGGCGTCGGCTCTGTCGTACAGCGATCCGGCGTTGCGCGCTTCGTCCGACGTGCTGGCGAAAGGCGAGGGTGGCGCACCGGTATTGTGGGCAAAAGGAATTTCCGGCGATCTGCCGATCGCATTGTTGCGCGCAGGCAATGCTGCGCAATTGTCGGTCGTCGAGGAATTGCTGCGTGCGCAGGGATACTGGCGTGCGAAGCAAGTTCCGGCCGACGTGGTGATCCTCAACGAAGCTGTCGGAGCGGTCGCGGCCGATTTGCAGTCGCAACTGGAAGCGGTCGTGGCGAAGGCATCCGGCGGGAAGCCGCCCGACAAGTCCCGAGGCTCGGCGTTCGTTCTGCGCGGCGACCGAATCGACGACCGGCTGCGCAATGGATTGGCGACCGTCGCCCGCATCGTGCTGGACGGGAAAAAGGGCGGCCTGGAAAAACAGGTCGCGAAGTTGCAATCGCCGGAGAGATTCCGGAATTCACCACCCCGGCGAAGGCCCGGATCCGTGGGTTTTTCCGTCCATGGATCCGGATCCCGGCCGATCCGGGGCCGGGATGACGGGCAGCAGCGGCGGCTGCGTGCCTTCAACGGCCTCGGCGGTTTCGGCGAGGACGGTCGCGAATACGTCACCGTGTTGCGTGATGGCGCGAGTACGCCGATGCCATGGTCGCACCTCGTCGCCAACCCGGAATTCGGTTTTCTTGCTACGACGACCGGCGGCGGCTATTGCTGGGCGACCAACAGCCAGCAGAACCCCCTCACGCCGTGGTCGAACGACGCGGTGCGCGATCCGCCGTCCGAAGTCCTGTACCTGCGTGACATGGACGACGGCAAGTCGTGGTCGGCGACCGCGTCGCCGATCCGCGTGCCCGGCGCGGTCTACATCGCGCGCTTCGGCGCCGGTTACGCGAAGTACGAATGCGCCGTCGACGGCATCGAATCGGAACTGCTGCAGTGCGTGCCGGTTACGGATTGCGTGAAGGTCTCGCGGTTGCACCTGCGCAACCGCAGTGTGCGCAAGCGACGGTTGTCGATTACGGCCTATGTGCAATGGGCGCTCGCCGCGATCGGCGCCAACGCCGCGCCTTTCGTGGTGACTTCGTTTGATGCGCAGGCCGGCGTGTTGCTGGCGCGCAACCGCTGGCGCGACGAATTCGCCGGCCGTGTCGCGTTCGCGTCATTCCAGACGCCGCCGGATTCGTACAGTGGCGATCGCGGGGAATTCCTCGGCGCGCACGGCACGCCGTCGGATCCGGCGGTGCTGCGAACCGGCCGGCCGCTCTCCGGCAACACCGGCGCCGGCCTTGATCCCTGCGGCGCGCTGCAAACTTCGATCGAGCTGGAACCCGGTGCGGAAACGGAAATCGTGTTCCTGCTCGGGGAAGGCGGGGACGAAGCGGATGCGCTGCGACTGGCGCTACGCTATCGCAGCGCCGACCCTGCCGCAGTGTTCGCCGAAGTCCGGAATCAGTGGGACGGAATCCTCGGTGCGGTGCAGGTGCGAACGCCCGACGCCAACATGGACCGCTTGTTGAACGGCTGGTTGCCGTACCAGGTGCTGGCCTGCCGCCTGTGGGCGCGCACCGCGTTCTACCAGGCCAGCGGCGCATTCGGCTTCCGCGATCAGTTGCAGGACGTGATGGCGTTGTGCATCGCGCGGCCGGACCTTGCGCGCGAACACATCCTGCTTGCCGCGTCGCGCCAGTTCACGGAAGGCGACGTGCAGCACTGGTGGTTGCCGCCGGACGGCCGTGGCATCCGCAGCCGCGTGACGGACGACCGGCTGTGGTTGCCATTCGTCGCGGCGCATTACTCGGCGACCACCGGCGATCGCGCGATCCTCGATGAAATGGTTGCTTTCGTCGAAGGCGATGCGCTGAAACCGGGCCAGAACGAATCGTTCTACGCGCCCCAAACATCACGGCAGGCCGCATCGCTGTTCGAGCACTGCGCGCGCGCGATCGAAATCAGCATGCAGAACGGCGCACACGGCCTGCCGCTGATGGGAAGCGGCGACTGGAATGACGGCATGAACCGCGTCGGGATCGAGGGCCGGGGCGAGAGCGTCTGGCTCGGCTGGTTCCTGCATTCCGTCGTGCAAGACTTCGCGCCGATCGCCGAAGGGCGCGGCGAAACGCAACGTGCGCAAACATGGCGCGCCTACGCCGACAAGCTGCACGCAGCGCTGGACAACGCATGGGACGGCGAGTGGTACCGCCGCGCCTATTACGACGACGGCACGCCGCTGGGTTCGAAACGCGATACCGAATGCCGCATCGATTCGCTGGCGCAATCCTGGAGCGTGATCTCCGGCGCCGGCGATCCGGAACGTGCGACGCGCGCCATGCGATCGGTCGATGAACACCTGGTGCGCGAGCCGGATGGCCTGGTCGCGCTGTTCACCGCGCCATTCGACAGGACACGACACGATCCCGGTTACATCAAGGGCTATCCGCCGGGGCTGCGCGAAAACGGAGGGCAGTACACGCACGGTTCCATCTGGTCGATGATCGCCTTCGCGCTGCTGGGCAACGGCGACAAGGCGCATCAATTGTTCAGGATCTTCGATCCGCAGAGTCACGTGGCGGATGCACAAAGCGTGCAGCGTTACAAGGTGGAACCCTACATCGTTTGCGCGGACGTTTATTCGGTCGAACCGCACGTCGGCCGTGGCGGGTGGACCTGGTATTCGGGCTCGGCCGGCTGGTTGTATCGCGCGGGACTGGAATACCTGCTCGGCTTCCGGTTGGGCGGCGACCGGCTGGATATCGATCCGTGCATCCCGAGAGCATGGGATGGATTCGCGATCGAATACCGTCGCGGTTCGTCGCGCTACACGGTCGCGGTGGAGAATCCGGACCACGTCTGCCGCGGGGTTGCGCGGATCGAACTGGATGGCAGCCCGCTGAAAGATTCCGCGGCCATGATTCCGTTGGCCGACGACGGCGCGCCACACCGGGTTCGAATCGTGCTGGGCAAAACTTGATTTTGAAATGAGTGCGGCCATGGACGGCCGCCGCTCGATTTTGGCGATCAGGGACGATCGCGACTCGGAGAAGTTTTGATGACTGTCAAATCCGATGCCTTCGTCTTCTTCGGCGCCACTGGCGATCTCGCCTACAAGCAGATCTTCCCGGCGTTGCAGGCGCTGATCCAGAACGAGAAGTTCGACCTGCCGATCATCGGCGTGGCGCGTTCCGACTGGAACCTCGAACGCCTGCGCGAGCGTGCGCGCGCCAGCCTGCGCGAGCATGGCGGCATGGACGAGAAGGCGGCGCGCAAACTGTGCAAGCTGCTGCGCTTCGTCAACGGCGACTACAACGACGCGGCGACTTTTGCGCAATTGCGCAGGGAACTCGGAGACGCGAAGCATCCGCTGCATTACCTGGCGATCCCGCCCAGCCTGTTCGAAGTGGTGGTCAGGCACCTCGACGAATCCGGTTCGGCGCAAGGCGCGCGGGTGGTGGTGGAGAAGCCATTCGGCCGCGACCTGCGGTCCGCGCGCGAGTTGAATCGCACGCTTCACCGGATCTTCCCGGAGGAGTCGATCTTCCGCATCGACCACTACCTCGGCAAGGAAGCCGTGCAGAACCTGCTGTACTTCCGCTTCGCCAACAGTTTCCTGGAGCCGGTCTGGAACCGCAGTTACATCCACAGCGTTCAGATCACCATGGCCGAGGCATTCGGCGTGCAGGGCCGCGGCAGCTTCTACGAGGAGGTCGGCGCGCTGCGCGACGTGGTGCAGAACCACATGCTGCAGGTGCTGGTGCTGCTGGCGATGGATGCGCCGACCGGACGCGACGGCGAATCGATGCGCAGCGAGAAGCAGCGCCTGCTGCGCGCGATCCGGCCGCTGGATCCGAAGGAAGTGGTGCGCGGCCAGTTCGAGGGTTATCGCCACGAGGCCGGCGTTGCGCGCAACTCGAAGGTGGAAACTTTCGCCGCGTTGAAGTTGCACATCGATACCTGGCGCTGGGCGGGCGTGCCGTTCTATATCCGCGCGGGCAAGGAAATGCCGGTGACGTGCACGGAAGTGTTCGTGCAATTGAAACGCCCGCCGCTGGAAGTGTTCGACAGGATCGCGCCGGAGGATTCCAACTATTTCCGTTTCCGCCTGAGCCCGGACGTGGTGATCTCGACCGGCGCCCGGGTGAAGCGGCCGGGCGAAGCGATGCGCGGAGGGAACGTGGAACTGGTCGCGCGCCAGCAACCCAAGCGCGTGCGTCTGCCGTACGCACGGCTGCTGGGCGACGCGCTGCGCGGCGATGCGGAGCTGTTCGGTCGCGATGACGGCATCGAAGCGGCGTGGCGGATCATCGATCCGGCGCTGGACGATGCCGAAAAGGTCATCCAGTACGAGTCCGGAAGCTGGGGACCCGCCGCCTCCGACAAGCTGATCGCCGCGGACGGCGGCTGGCACGACCCGGTAGTCAGCAAGACGCCCGCGAAATGAACACCGCGCGCGACCTCGTGTTCCTGTTCGACGTGGACGACACGTTGCTGGACAACGACGCCCTCAACGCCGACCTCGACGCGCACATCGCGAACGTATTCGGCGAGGCTGGCCGCAAGCTCTATCGCGAAATCTACGAAGCGCTGCGCGACCGGGTCGGCTACGCCGATTACCTCGGTGCGATGCAGCAGTTCCGCGTGCGTTGCGGCGACGAGGTGCGCGCGCAGGACCTGGGCGCGTACCTGCTGGAGTATCCCTTCGCGGAACGCCTGTATCCGAAAGCCCTGGAGGCGATCGCGCACGTGTCGCAATTCGGCACCGCGATCGTGCTTTCCGATGGCGATGCGGTGCTGCAACCGCGCAAGATCAGCGCTTCCGGCATCGCCGATGCGGTGGACGGGCGCGTGCTGGTGTTCGTGCACAAGGAAACCATGCTGGACGACGTCGAACGCCGGTTTCCCGCACGGCAGTACGTGGTCGTGGAAGACAAGCTGCGCGTGATCGATGCGCTGAAGCGCCACTGGCGCGAGCGCCTGACCACCGTGTTCGTCCGGCAGGGACACTACGCGAACGATCCCGAAATTTCGGCGCGGTATCCGGCGGCGCAGATCGCACTCGAGAGCATTGGCGGTTTGCTGACGCTGGATGCGCACAATTTCCATTTTGAAACCGCAATGCCCGCGAGGGCAGGGAGCAGCCCATGAACCCCACCCAGGAATTGCACGAACTCGGCCAGAGTCTCTGGCTGGACAACATCACGCGCGGCATCCTCGACGACGGCACGCTGGAACGCTACATAGAGGGCGACGCAATCACCGGGCTTACCTCCAACCCGACCATCTTCGACCAGGCGATCGGCGGCGACGACTACGACGAACAGATCGCCGACCTCGACGCGCAGGGCAAATCGGGAGAGGCCGCATTCTTCGAGCTGGCGCTGGCCGACCTGACGCGCGCAGCGGACCTGTTCAGGGAGATCCACCAGCGGACCAGGGGCGTGGACGGCTGGGTCTCGCTGGAACTCTCGCCGCTGCTGGCCGACGACACGCAAGGTTCGATCGAGGCAGCGGCCACGCTGCACGCGCGGGGCGAGCGCGGGAACCTCTTCATCAAGATTCCGGGCACGCCGGCGGGCGTGCCCGCGATCGAGGAGTCTATCTTCAACGGCGTGCCGATCAACGTGACGCTGCTGTTCTCGCGCGAGCAGTACCTCGCCGCGGCGAACGCCTACCTGCGTGGCATCGAGCGGCGCATCGACGCCGGGCGCGATCCCAAGGTCGGATCGGTCGCCTCGCTGTTCGTCAGCCGCTGGGACGTGGCGGTCAAGGACAAGGTGCCGGCGGAACTGAAGAACCGGCTCGGCATCGCGATCGCCCAGCGCACCTACCGGGCGTACCTGGAATTGCTCGGCAGCCCGCGCTGGAAGAAGCTGGAAGAAGCCGGCGCATTGCCGCAGCGCCTGCTGTGGGCCAGCACCGGCACCAAGGACAAGAAAGCGTCGGACACCATGTATGTCGAAGCGCTCGCGGCGCCGAACACCATCAATACCATCCCAGAAAAAACTCTGATGGCATTCGCCGAGCACGGACGCGTCGGAGAGCCCATGGACGAGAACGGCGGCGATTGCGAACAGGTGATCGCCCGTTTCAACAAGGCCGGTATCGACGATGCGGCGCTCGCCGAACAACTGCAGCGCGAAGGCAAGCAGTCGTTCGACAAGTCCTGGAGCGAATTGCTGAAGCGCATCGCCGACAAGGCCGGGCAGGTGGGCGGCGAGGGGGCCGGGCGATGAGCACGCGCGCATTGCTCACGAAGTCGCCCGAGTGGCAGGCATTGCGTCGCCATTGGCACTCTTTGCATGGGACAACACTGAAGCAGTTGTTCGCCGGCGACCCGCAACGCGGCGAGCGCCTCGTCGTCGAGGGCGCGGGCCTGTACATGGACTACTCCAAGAACCTGGTCACCGGCGAGACCCTGCGCCTGCTGCAAAATCTCTCGCGCGCGCGCGGCGTGGAGCAGCGCCGCGACGCCATGTTCCGTGGCGACAAGATCAACGAGACGGAAAACCGCGCGGTGTTGCACGTCGCCTTGCGCGCACCGCGCAACGCCTGGATCGAGGTGGACGGTGAAAACGTCGTGCCCGAGGTGCACGACGTGCTGGACCGCATGGCAGCCTTCAGCGACAAGGTGCGCAACGGAGAATGGAAGGGGCATTCCGGAAAAGCCATCCGCAACGTGATCAGCATCGGCATCGGCGGTTCGGACCTCGGGCCGGTGATGGCCTGCGAGGCGCTGCGCGACTACAGCCGGCGCGACATGACTTTCCGTTTCGTCTCCAACGTCGATCCCGCCGATTTCGTCGAAGCCACGCGCGACTTGAGCGCAGAGGAAACTCTTTTCATCATCTGCTCCAAGACCTTCACCACGCTGGAAACGCTGACCAACGCACACGCGGCTCGCGACTGGTGCTTGCAACAGCTCGGCGGCGACGAGAAAGCGGTGACAAAGCACTTCGTCGCGGTGTCGACCAACGAAAAGGAAGTTCGGAAGTTCGGCATCGACACCGACAACATGTTCGGCTTCTGGGATTGGGTCGGCGGCCGCTATTCGATGGATTCGGCGATCGGCCTTTCGACCATGCTGGCGATCGGCCCGGATGCTTTCGGCGAGATGCTGGCCGGTTTCCACGCGATGGACCTGCATTTCAGGGACACGCCGGCCGAGCGCAACCTGCCGATGCTGATGGGCCTGCTGTCGGTCTGGTACAACGATTTCTTCGGCGCGCAGACGGTCGCCGTGCTGCCGTACGCGCAATACCTCAAGCGTTTTCCGGCGTACCTGCAACAGTTGACGATGGAGAGCAACGGCAAGCACGTGACGCTCGATGGCAAGCGCGTCGACTGCGACACCGGTCCGATCTACTGGGGCGAGCCCGGCACCAACGGCCAGCATTCGTTCTATCAGCTGATCCACCAGGGCACGCGGCTGATTCCGTGCGACTTCATCGGTTTCTGCCAGCCGCTGAATCCGCTCGGCGACCAGCACGACCTGCTGATGGCCAACGTTTTCGCGCAGTCCGAAGCACTGGCGTTCGGCAAGACGCTGGAACAGGTGCGCGTGGAAGGCACGCCGCCGAAACTGGCGCCGCACCGCGTCTGCGAAGGCAATCGGCCCAGCAACACGATCCTCGCGCAAAAATTGACGCCGCGTTCGCTCGGCACGTTGGTGGCGCTGTACGAGCACAGCGTGTTCGTGCAGGGCGCGATCTGGAACATCGATTCATTCGACCAATGGGGCGTGGAACTGGGCAAGCAGCTCGCGCAGAAAGTGATCCCGCAATTGCGCGACGCCAAGCCGAAGCTCGACCACGACAGCTCGACCAATGCGCTGATCCGGCGATATCGCAAATGGCGTGACGCGGACGCGCGGACATGAGCGAAAAAATTTCCCCGCTGGCCGGCAAGCCCGCACCGAAGTCGCTGCTGGTGGACGTTGGCAAGTTGCTGGATGCCTACACCAGCATCTATCCGAACCCTTCGGTGCCCGCGCAGCGCGTTGCGTTCGGCACGTCGGGCCACCGCGGTTCCTCGCTGGACGGCAGCTTCAACGAGCACCACATCCTCGCGATCACGCAGGCGATCTGCGACTACCGTAACAAGGCGCACGTCGATGGTCCGATCTTCCTCGGCATCGACACGCACGCGCTGTCGCAGCCCGCGTTCGAAAGCGCGTTGCAAGTACTCGCCGCCAATGAAGTGACGACATTCATTGCCAAAGGCGGCGAGTTCACACCCACGCCTGCGGTGTCACACGCGATCCTCACCTGGAATCGCGGCCGCGCTTCGGGCCTGGCCGACGGCATCGTGGTCACGCCTTCGCACAATCCGCCCGACAACGGCGGCTTCAAGTACAACCCGGTGAACGGCGGCCCGGCCGACACGGCGATCACCGGCTGGATCGAGAAGCGCGCCAACGCCTACCTGGAAACGATGCTGCGCGGCGTGACGCGCATTCCTTTTGAGCGCGCGCGCCGCGCGGACAGCACGCGCGAACACGATTTCCTGGATGCCTACGTCGCCGATCTCGCCAACGTGATCGATTTCGACGTGATCCGCGGCAGCGGCCTGCATTTCGGCGTCGATCCGCTGGGCGGCGCGGGCGTGCACTACTGGGCGCCGATCGCGGAGCAGTACGGCATCGACCTGGACGTGGTCAGCGAGCAGGTCGATCCGCAGTTCGCCTTCATGACGGTGGACTGGGATGGCCGGATCCGCATGGATCCGTCGTCGAAGTATGCGATGCACCGGCTGATCGGGTTGAAGGACAGGTTCGACGTCGCCTTCGCCTGCGACACCGACCACGACCGCCACGGCGTGGTGACGCGCAGCACCGGCCTGATGGTGCCGAACAATTACCTCAGCGTCGCCAGCGCCTACCTGTTCGGCCATCGTCCCGGCTGGCCGAGACACGTGAAGCTCGGCAAGACCGTGGTCAGCACCTCGCTGCTGGATCGCGTTGCGCGGCGAGTCGGACGCGAGTGCTACGAAACACCGGTCGGCTTCAAATGGTTCGCGGAGGGCTTGTTCGACGGCTCGCTCGCGTGGGGCTGTGAGGAAAGCGCGGGCGCCTCGTTCCTGCGCCGCGACGGCACGGTGTGGACGACCGACAAGGACGGCATCGCCGCGGCCTTGCTCGCCGCCGAAATCACCGCGCGCACCGGCCGCGATCCGGGCGAGTTGCATCGCGCATTGACCAACGAACTGGGCGAACCTTTCGGCGACCGCGTGGACGCCAAGGCCACGCCGGCGCAGAAACAGAAACTGGCGCAACTCTCGGCCGACGAAATCAAGCTCGAGACGCTGGCCGGCGAGAAGATCGAGCGCGTGCTGGACCGCGCGCCTGGCAACGACGCGCCGATCGGAGGCATCAAGGTGATCGCTAAGAGCGGCTGGTTCGCCGCGCGTCCGTCCGGCACGGAAGAAATCTACAAAATCTACGCGGAGAGCTTCCGTGACGAGTCACACCTGAAAGCACTGCTCGCCGAAGCGCAGGAAATGGTGGACAAGGCGATTGCCTGAGACGCGCGCGGCATCACGAAGCCGGCGAGCGCCGTGTCGATTCCGGCCGGTCACGTTCGTCGTCTGGCAAACGGGCGCAGGGCCCGGCACCGGTTCGCGATCCCTCCGGGTTGCAAGCGCGCGGACGTTCTCCGTATCCCTGAACAAGGAAAAACCTGCCATGCAACTCAATCCTTACCTGTTCTTCAACGGCGATTGCGAGGCCGCCTTCAGGCTCTACGCGAAGACGCTGGGCGGCGAGATCGAAATGCTGATGCGTTACGGCGATGCGCCCGGCGGCGACGGCAACCCGGCCCTGCGCGACAAGGTCATCCACGGCAGCCTGACATTCGGCGGGCAGCGGCTGATGGGGTCGGACGCCTGCCCGCCGCAGCACCCATACATCAAGCCCGACGGATTTTCGGTATGCGTGAACGTCGATTCGGTCGCCGAGGCGCGGCGCATCTTCGACGCGTTCGCGGAAGGCGGCACCGTGCGGATGCCGCTGGACAAGACCTTTTTTGCGCAGGGTTTCGGACTGTTGGTGGACCGCTACGGTACGCCGTGGATGATCAACTGCGTGCAGGCGCGATGATCTATCCTGCGTGTCCCGAAAACGACGGAGCACGAGCATGGCCTACCTGCTGCTGATCCTGGAACAGCGCGAAGACCGCAACCAGCGCACCGAAGCGGAAGGGCAGGCCGCCTACGAGAGCATGTCGCGCTGGCGCGACAGCTTGCGCGAGCGCGGCCTGCTCCAGACCGCGGAAGCCCTGCGGCCCGATCGCGACGGCGTGCGCCTGAGCAAGCGCAACGGCAAGCGCAGCGTCATGGACGGGCCGTTCGTGGAGTCCAAGGAGATGGTCGGCGGTTTTTTCCTGCTCGATTGCAAGACGAAGGAGGAAGCGGTAGCGGTCGCGGACGAGTGCCCGGCGGCGCAATACGCCACGGTCGAAGTGCGCGAGCTGGCGCCATGTTATGTGGTGTAGGCGAATGGCCGCTGGCGGGCGGCCGGGGATCGAAGGCGCAGCGATGGATGGCCGCTTTTCGATCCCCGCGATCGTGGACGATCGCACGAATATGTGTTTTGATCGCCCGTCATGCCGACGGCCGACCTCAACCAGCGCATCGCCGCCATCTGGCGCATCGAATCGCCGAAGCTGATCGCCGGCCTCGCGCGCATGTTGCGCGACGTGGGCCACGCCGAGGAACTGGCGCAGGATTCGCTGGTCACGGCGCTGGAAACCTGGCCGCGCGACGGCGTGCCGGACAACCCCGGCGCCTGGCTGATGACTACCGCCAAGCGCCGCGCCATCGACCAGTTGCGCCGCCACAAGCTGATCGAACGCAAGCACGAGCAGATCGGTTACGAGATCGAAATGGGGCAGGACGAACCCGCGAACGCGCGCACGGATCCCGATGACGACATCGGCGACGACCTGCTGCGGTTGATGTTCACCGCCTGCCATCCGGTGCTGCCGCTGGATGCGCGCGTGGCGTTGACGTTGCGCTTGCTGGGTGGCCTGACCACCGTGGAGATCGCGCGTGCGTACCTGGTCCCCGAAGCGACCATCGCGCAGCGCATCGTGCGCGCCAAGCGCACGCTGGCGAAGGCGCAGGTGCCGTTCGAAATCCCGCGCGCGGACGAGCGCGTGGAGCGCCTCGCTTCCGTGCTGGAAGTGACCTACCTGGTGTTCAACGAAGGCTACACCGCCACGGCCGGTGAGGACTGGCTGCGCCCCGCCCTGTGCGAGGACGCGCTGCGGCTCGGCCGCGTGCTGGCCGGATTGATGCCGAACGAGCCCGAAGTGCACGGTCTCACCGCGCTGATGGAATTGCAGGCTTCGCGCATGCGCGCGCGCGTGGATCCCAAGGGCGAGCCGGTGCTGCTGGCCGACCAGAATCGCGCCCACTGGGATCGCTTGTTGATCCGGCGCGGACTGGTCGGCATCGAACGCGCACTGAAACTCGCCGACGCGCCGGGGCCGTACCTGCTCCAGGCGATGATCGCCGCCTGCCACGCGCGCGCGCCGGGCACGGAGCAAACCGACTGGGCACTGATCGCGCAGTTGTACGCGCAGCTCGCAGAGATCGCGCCTTCACCCGTGGTGGACCTCAACCGCGCGGTGGCGGTGGCGATGGCGGAGGGTCCCGCGCGCGGGCTGCAACTGGTGGATGCGCTGGTGCGGGAATCCGCGATGGAGAACTACCACTTGCTGCCGAGCGTGCGCGGCGACCTGCTCAGCAAGCTGGGCCGCGCCTCGGAGGCGCGCGCGGAATTCGAACGCGCGGCGTCGCTGGCGCAGAACGCACGCGAACGCACGCTTTTGCTGAAACGCGCCGCCGAGTGCGCATAGGAATATCGCGCAATCAATGCGCGAGGCGGGCCATGCCTCCGGCTGTTTCCACCGCGGCAGCGGCGTTCACCTGCAAGGTGCCATCGCTGGTGCGGCTGCTGTGCGCGAGCAGGTCGTGCAGCCCGCGCGCATCTAATTTCGGTGCGACCGACAACAGCAATGCCGCGATGCCGCTGACGTGCGCGGCCGCCATCGAGGAACCGGAACTGAAATCGTAACCACCGTCGGGTTGCGTGGTGAGGATGTCCACTCCCGGCGCGCTCAACACGCCGGCCGGCGCCGCGCCGGAGCCGCTGGAGCGCACGACGATAACGCCCGGCACGCCGTCGGGAAAACCATCGAGGGTCGCACCGGGGGGCATCGCCGCCACCACGATGCGGCCGGCACCGAGCACGCGTTGCAGCAGGCGCGACAGCAACGGATCGGCCGGACCGCCCAGGCTGAGGTTGACGATCCGCGCATCGGTGTCGAGCACCGCGGCCAACGCCTTGGCGAGGGTGAGCGAATTGCAGCGCGCGCCGGCGTGCGGCTGCGGCGGATACCAGCACGCCTTGTAGATGTCGAGGGTCGCGCCGGGCGCCATTCCGACGATGCCGCGATGGTTGTCATCGACGGCCGCGATGATGCCCGCGACTTCGGTGCCGTGGTGATCTCGGTTGAACGCGGAGGCGCTGTCGTCGACGAGGTTCTGCACGGCCCCAATGCGGCCCTGCAGGTCGGGATGACGGGTGTCCACGCCGGTATCGATCACCGCCACCTCGACGCCCTTGCCCATGCTCAGGGTCTGTGCAAGCGCGGCATCGGTTTCCACGAAACCGCGTTGCAGCGTGACGTAGGGATCGTTGTATCGCCGCGGCGGAGCGGCCCGGTCCGAATAGACCGAATATTCGTGCAGCGGCTCGGCGAGCTGCACGCGGTCGTCGCCTGCCAGCGATTTCAGCAAGGCATCGCGCGACGTGCCCTCCGCCGGTTCCAGCACGATGCAGTAGAGGTCGAGCGACTTGATCGGCCAGCCGGTGAGCTCGCGCCAGCCATAACGTCGCTGCAAAGCCGCCAGGGTGGAAATCGCGCGCTGCCCGGCGCCGTAAGCCGCGGCGGGCGCGTAGCCGATCAGGCTGGAGCCGGCATGCGTCGCGGGCGGACTGATCGGATTGGCCACCGCCAGCACGATGTCGCGCGCGCTGTCCATCGACGCGGCATTCGTTGCCGAACCCGTTTGCGTTCCATCCGCATCGGCGCGGAGCGAAGGTTGCGAACGCGCTTCCATGCTCGCTGTCATCGCGAGCAGCGCCGTCAGCAAAACAGAATATCGCATCATGGACTGCATCTTGCGGCCGGCATCTTCAAGGCACGTTGTCGACGGGCTCCGCCAGACGAATGCCCGCGCTGGCGCGGAGCTGCTGCAACGATTGCGCGGATCCCGCGGCGGAACCGGTCGGAACGACAGTGTATGCGCCGACCGCGTTGGGACCGCTGATGACTTTCAGGTCGAGCGAATGCAGCAGCTTGTTCCAGTCGGCGAGCTTCATGCCCGGATCGGGCACCACGCGGATGGCGCCGGCAACCGCGGCCGGAGCCGCCGCGCTGAGTGTCTGGTAGGGGTCGGCGCGATCGGACAAAAGTCGCGTGCCGAGTGCGCCGATTCCCAATGCCTGGATCAGCACCGCCGCAGCCAGTGCCTTGAACGCCCAGTTCGCGCGCCGCGAGGTCGGCAACGACGGTTCGGCATCGAGCGTATCCAGCCGGGTCATCAGCCGCGCCAGTCCCGAATCCACGTCGAGCGGAACATCGGAAGGCAGCGAGACCGCCAGCCGCAAACGCGTCTGCTGCGCGAATTCGGCGCTGCACGCCTCGCACTGCGCGAGGTGCGCCATCAACCAGTCCTTCTGCGCGACGGGCGCGTTGTCCTGCAGGACCCAGGGCATCGCTTCCCATGCGCGCGCGCAGTCGGGGGCGGAATTGATCGTGAAAGTCATGGCACGCGCTCCATCCGCGCGGCGGCATCACCGCCCAATGCGGGCAGCAGGTTGCGCAGTTTGACCCTCGCATGGAACAGCCGCGCTTTCACGGTGCCCACCGGGCTGTTCGTGATCGCGGCGACCTCATCGAGGCTGTGGCCGTTGCCATAAACGAGTTCGATCACCATGCGCTGATCCGCCGACAGGAGATCCAGGCCCTTGCGCAGCCAGTCGCGCATTTCGCGGTCGTCTTCGGGATCATGCGAAGGACCGCGGTCGCCCATCAAGGTGTGGTCCTCGACCGGACCGCTGCCGTGTTGACGCAACGCCTTCAATCCGCAGCGGTAGGCGATGCCCATGATCCACGTGGATACACGCGAATCGCCATGGAAACTACCTGCCTTCTGCCAGGCGATCCAGAAGCAGTCGTTGATCACTTCCTCGATGATGTCGGCGCGGCGGGTCAATCTCGAAAGGAACCGGCACAAGGTGCCGTGGTAGGTGCGATAAAGCGTTTCCAGCGCGAGCCGGTCGCCGCCCGCGATGCGCTGCAGCAGGTCGCGGTCGACGGAATCGGAGGTGGAACCGGCTGGGTTCATGGCTGACGTGAGTGCTCCGGCCACACCGCAAGGTTGCCTCAAAACGATCGGGAGAGCGTCGCTTCCCAGGGCGAGGGCGCCAGCTCGTGCTTCCGCTCGCGGTCGCCGTCCGTCATCAGCAGACGTTCGAGCCTGAACTGCCAAGGGCCGTCGGCCCAAGACAATTCCAAATGTCCGTAGCGATAATAACTTGCAATGCCATGTTCATACTGTTTATAGGGAGGAGTCACATAGTTCGCCACGCCGGCACCCGCAGCGATGGAGAAGTTCCACCGCAGTGGCCAGCGGAAATCCAGGTCGGCGGCCGGTCGCAGGCGGTGGTCCCGATCCGGCGAATAGATGCCGGACAGGCCGAAGGTCAGCGTGTCCCGGTAGATCCAGGCCAACCCGGTCTCGTAGTGACCTACGCTTGCGACCCCGGAATAGTGGTAATAGAGAAGTCGGGCCTGCATCCGCCAGTCGGAGGAAACCGGCCAGTAGCGCGAAACCTGGACCAGACTCTCGGCCACGTGGCCGGGGTCGCGCAGCTCGATCCCGGCCGCTGCGCCCAGCGACCAACCGGACGACCACGACCAGGAAACCGCGCCCTGGAACGCGGCCCCCGGGCGCGTGATCGCCACGCCGCGGTCCACCAGTTGCGAACTGATCGCGACCTCTCCGTTTACCGATGCATCCGCAGGCCCGCACGCCCAGGCCAGCGCCGCGAGGGCGATACATCGGCCGACATCCACGAAGGGGCGCTTCGGATCCATCGCGCTTGTGGGCCTAGTTCGTGCGGTCGATGTGGGACACGACCGGATGAACCGGCGCTTCATCGCAGACCGCACCGGATCGCCATCGAGAGGAGCCGCTGGATGACGAGTTTACGTCCGGCCGCCCTCACTGAGTAGCGATATATGTCGCAAGCGCCTGGATGTCCGCGTCGTCGAGGTCGTGGGCCACGCCCTGCATCACCTTGTCATTGCTGGTGCCGATGCGCGTGCCGTCGCGGAATGCCCTCAGTTGTTCGACCACGTAGATCGAGTTCTGGCCGGCGAGCGCGGGAAACGTCGACCACGCGGGTTGCGGCGCAACGGTTGCGGGATCCGGGTGTGGACCGCGTCCGTCCGGACCGTGGCAGCCCTGGCACGGCGGGATGCCTTTCGCCGGATCGCCTTCGTGGAACAGCTTGCCGCCGCGGGAATCGGTCGTTGCGGCGGCCGACGCGATCTTGCCCGGGAGCGCCGCGAAATGCGCGGCGACGTCGCGCATGTCCTGGTCCGAAAGCGCCGAAGCCATCGGCTTCATCACCGCGTTGTCGCGCGCGCCGTCCTTGAAGGCCCGCAGTTGCACGTAGAGGTAGGTCGGCGACTGTCCCGCGAGGTTGGGGAAGGTCGGCGCGATCGCGACGCCCTCCGCGCCATGGCACGCGGCGCACGCGACCGCCTTGGCGGCGCCGCGTTGCGCGTCGCCCCGCACGGGCGATTGCCCGCGCACGTCGTCGAACGGCGCATTCGCCGCGAACGCCATGCAAGCCTGCATCGCCCAGGATGCGGCGACGCAGGCGATCATCGTGCGGCGGCGTGGGTTCACGGCGATCCTCACAGCTTCACGTTGAGCATCACGCCCAGCACATTGGTGCCATAGTGCGATTGCGGACCGCGGTCGGTATAGACCTTGTGGTCGAGTACCGGATCGTCCTGCAATCCGAGGTAGTGCCAGTCGGAAAAATTTCCGGTTTCGTAGAGATCGAACACGCGCATGCCCAGGGTTCGCGTGAATCTGAAATCGAAACCGAGTTGCAGCGTGTTGATGTGGTAGTGGTTGTCGGGAAACGCGTTGCCTGCCCCGGACGCGAACGGCTGCTGCGTGGTGGACAGCGCATCAGGGCTGGCGTAGATGTAGCCGATCCGGCCCAGCGCATAGGTGTAGGTGTAACCGAGATCGGCGCGCACGCGCCCGAAGTCGCGACGCAGGGTGAACCCGGCGTTGTAATCGCGCTCGCGATCCTGGACCTGCCACTGGTTGGAGAGCGGATACAACGGTCCGCCGAATGACGGATCGTCGCGGCCGGCCTGTCCCAGCAGATCCTCGAAATCGGCGACGTTGGAGAACTTCAGGCTGGAATCGTCGCGCCCGAGATTCGCGCTGACGCTGGTGTCGGGCGCAGGCTGCCAGTCCCAGTCCAGGCTGAGTCCCTGGTTGCGCGTGGCCTGTCGGCCGATCGTCGCGCCGTAGTTGTCGCGCGTTGCATAGGCCACTCCCGAAATCGTGGCGGTGTCGCCGAGCGGATAGATCACGATCGCGCGGAGCTTGTTCTCGATGCGGTTGGCGAGGTCGTACTTGCGCATCGCATCGGTGGTGAACGCGACGTTGCCCAGTGCCGGCGTGACGAAACCGGGCAGGGCGGTCGAATAGAACGCCTGGTACGGATCGGCGGTGTATGGGCCGCCGTCGCGATACGCGAATTCGTAGCTGAAGCGCAGCGTGCCCTTGCCCAGCGCTCGATCGACCCAGGCCGCCTTCAGCCGCTGCTCGTTCACCAGGGTGCGTTCGCGGTGTTTGGGCTGGTTGCGGTCGAAGCTGTAGGTCAGGTTCAGCGAATTGTTGTCGCTGATCCGCCAGTCGATGCCGGTGTCCAGGATGGTGTCGGCGTACTCGAACGGGATGGAACGGACTTGCGTGACGTAGGACCAGTAGAGCGGGTTGCGCGGGTCGAAGATGCCGAGTTCGCCCGGCACGATGCTGCCTTGCGAACCGTTCTCGGCGATGTAGCCGTACTGGCCGGTCAGCGGATTGAAGGCGAGATAGTTGGTCTTGTTGTCCTCCCGGTACCAGCGCAAGGATGCATGCCAGCCGAGCTTCGGCGACGGTCGCAAGGTAATCTTTGCGTCCAGCAGGCCGGTGTCTATGCGCGCATTCGCGGTCTGCTGCGACAACGCGGCGGGCGTGTTCCAGTCCGCGCAGTTGAAGGTGTAGTCGGCCTGAGGCGAAACGAAGATACCGCCCGTGCCGGTGCAGTTGACCGGTGGCTTCAAGGCATCGTTCTGCCGCATCGTGCCCCAGGCCGCGGCCAGCGAAAGCTGGCCGTTCCATTTCAGGCTGCGCGAAAGTTCCAGGCGCAGGTTGTGGTAGTCGTTGTCGGGCTCCAGCGAGAACTGTCCCTGGTAGATGTCCGCCGCCGGCACGCGCGCCACGTTGCGCAACTGGAACGGGCTCTGGTAGTCCAGTTCGTCCTTGTGGTCTCGGAAGAACGAGCCCGTGTACATCGCATTGAATTGCCAAACCACGCCGACGTTGCGCAGGCCCATGCTCACGTCTGTGGTTGTGAAATCGACGGGTCGCACCGTTTCCAGGATCCCGCCGTCGTTCGGCAGCGAATAGTTGAAGAACATCGAGCCGCCCCACAATTGCGTGCCGTTGCGGTTCTCGTTGACCACCGAGGCGTAGCCGACCCAGTTCTTGTAGAGCCTGCCTTCGACGCTCAAGCCTTCGCGCGTGCGTGTCGTGCCGATCGTTTGTCGCGGACGACCCTGTTCGACTGCCGCGACTTCGGCTGGCGTGCTGCCGCCCGCCACCAGCGGCGCGGGCAGGGTGAGGTTGGTGCTGCCCACCCCGTTCCACAGCGGATAGGCGTCGGTCGAGACGACGTGGGGAATGTCGCGGTAGAACGCTTCGATCTTGTATTTGCCGTATTCCCCGGCGCGCAGCCGATAGTACTGGTCGTCGCCATCCAGCCGGCTGCCGCGGAATTCCAAGTACTGGCCGGTTTTCGGATTGTCCGCATACAACGCGAACAGGCCCAGCGCCGCGCCGCTTTTCCAGCCTGAGTACCGGCGAAAGAATTCGGCGTCGCTGTCGCCGCCGACGTCCAGGTAACCCAGTTGCAGCAGACCCCACCAGTTCCAGTCGCCGCTCTTGTGCGCGTCGCCATCGTCGTCGCGTTGCGGCGGATACGGATAAAGCGCGCCGCTCGGGGTGCGCATCATCCCGCTGTGCAACCAGGAGAATCCGCGGGGGTCGGCCCACAGCAGCGGTGCCCAACCGGTGGGATCGAGCGCGTTGCCGTATTGCAGGTCGCCCACGCGCGCGCTGTCGCTGGAGTCGGCCAGCACCGGCGCGCCGACGAGGCACATGCCGATGGCGGCGGCGAGCGGGGCTAGTTTGCGCATCGGCTTTGCGCGCATCGCTATTCGTGGAACCTCGAACCGGACGGATTGTTGGAGCCGTGGATGTTGGCGTGGCAGGACAGGCACGCGCGCCCGATCAGGCGCTCGTCCGGCGCGGGGCCGTTGGCCAGCCCGGCGGTCGTCTGCAAGTCGTTCGGATGCAGGGTCATCGTGTGGCACTGCTGGCAGAGCATGGGTACCGGCAGCACCAGCAGGGTCTGGTTGTTGGAACCGTGCGGGTCGTGGCAGGTGAGGCAGTTCTCGCGCACCGGGGCGTGCTCGAACACGAACGGCCCGCGTTTTTCCGCGTGGCAGGTGTAGCAGGTCTCGTTGACGGTGTCGGTCTTCAGCAGGTCGGCGGTGAGCGTGCCGTGCGGGTTGTGGCAATCCACGCAGGAGATCTGGCCTTCGGGCAGCGGCATGTGCGAGCGGCGGTTGAACTTGTCGCGCACGTCGCGGTGGCAGGTCGCACATACTTCGTTGATCGAACTTTTCGCCAGCACGCCCTCGGGAGAAAGCCGTGCCATCGGGTTGTGGCAATCGGTGCAGGCGATCCCGCGCGACTGGTGCACCGAGCCGAGCCAGTCCTGGCGCGCACCGCCCCTGTGGCAACCGAGGCACACGCCGGTTTGCGCATCGATCGGTGTCTTGGAGTCGCGGGTGAATGCGATGATCGATCCGGCCGTCGCCGGGCTCTTCGCGTGCGCGGAACCTGGACCATGGCAGGATTCGCACGCACCCTGCGGCCCGCTTCCGGAAGCGCCGGCGCGGAACGCCTTGAGGTGCAGCGAGTGCGAGGCCTGCACGTTTTCCAGCGAATGGCAGGCGATGCAGGTTTTCGCGCCTATGGCGACCGCATCCGGAGCCAGCGGATTCTTCGGCATCGATGCCGCATCGAATGACGTCGCCGGACCGGTGGCGAGAAACGCATGCGCATGCGGATTCTCCGCCGCCGCATCGCTGTGCATGTCCGTCGCCGGAAGCATGCGTTGGAAGTCCTGCTCGGTCAGTTGGCTCGAGAGACCCGAAGGATGGGCCGTCTGCGCCTGCACCCGAAGCGCGATCGTCGACGCCATGACGGCACCGGCAAGCAGCAGGCTCGAAAGCAGAAACCGGACGACTCGCATTTGGGCCTGTTAGCGCTGCGCCAAGCGAGCCGCGTTGCTTCCGCAGCGGCTGTCAGACAAGGTCGCGCGCCGCAGCGCCATAGCCAGACTATGGTCGAGGCGCGCGACGCAGTATGGCGGCCGCTGCGGAGCAACCCGAAGGGCCGCGGCCCTTTGCCCGCATGGCTGCGTCATCGCTCGTCGAAGTATCGACATACGTCTTCCTCGCTCTTCCTTGCCCTGCAGACAAAGGGCCGACGGCGCGGCCGTTTGGCGCAGCGTTAACGGGCCCTAGCACGTTCCCGTTGCACATCCGGTCGGACGTGCGGCCGCGTTCGCTCGACTGTCGATCGCGATCGCGAATAGGTGCCTGGTCGCACCGCAAAGGTTGCGTGTCCGGAGGCAAAGCGGTTCGTGCCGATGCGATCGCCGGAAGCAACCTTTTCGCAGGCCTGCCGGTACTAAGACGCATGCCGCCGGGCGATTCATGGGTCCTCATCCGCCTCCTCGCAACCAAAGCTTCGCGACACGGAGAACACGTTTTCCATGACGACATCCGCCTACCGGCTGACGGACCCGGTTTCGCCTTACCTCGCATTGACGCGCCATTTCGCGCTGGTGGTCCAGCTGACGCGCCGGGACGTGGCGGGACGCTACCGCGGCTCGTTCGCCGGTCTGCTGTGGTCGTTCTTCAATCCCTTGCTGATGCTGGTCATCTACACCCTGGTGTTCGGGGTGATCTTCAAGTCGCGCTGGAATGCGCAGGCGAGCGATCCGTTCCAGTACGCGATGGTGTTGTTCGCCGGATTGAACATCAATACGTTTTTTTCGGAATGCGCCAATCGCGCCACCACGCTCGTCGTCGAGAACACCAACTTCGTCAAGCGCGTGGTGTTTCCGCTTGAGACGCTGACGTGGAGTACGCTCGGCTCCGCGCTGTTCCATCTTTGCGTATCCACGATCGCGTTGCTGGTGATCTCGCCGTGGGTCATGGGCCGGCTTCCATGGACGGCGATTTTCTTTCCGGTCGTCATCGCCTGCTTCCTGCCGTTCGTCGCGGGGACGGTCTGGTTGCTGGCGGCGCTGGGCGTTTACCTGCGCGACCTGAAGCAGGCAATGGGCATCGCCACCACGGCGCTGTTGTTCCTGGCGCCCATCCTGTATCCCGCCGCGCTGATTCCCGAGCGCTTCCGCTTCGCCCTCTACTTCAACCCGCTCACCGTCATCGCGGAAGCGGCGCAGGACGTCCTGATCTGGGGCCGCGCGCCGCGCTGGGATCACCTCGCCGCGTACGCCGTGGTCGCGTCGTTGTTCGCCTGGTTCGCGTTCGCCTGGTTCGAACGGACGCGCAAGGGTTTCGCCGATGTCGTCTGAAGATTTCAGCATCCGCATCCAGGGCCTGTCCAAGCGCTACGAGGTTTACGCGCAGCCGGCCGACCGGTTGAAACAGATGATCCTGCCGCGCGTGCAGCGCGCGCTGCGCCGGCCCGTGCGGAATTACTTCAGCGAGTTCTGGGCAGTGCGCGACGTGAACCTCGATGTCCGCAAGGGCGAAACGATCGGTATCGTGGGCCGCAACGGTTCGGGCAAATCGACGCTGCTGCAAATGATCTGCGGAACGCTGAACCCCACGCTCGGCACGGTTGCCGTGAATGGCCGCGTCGCGGCACTGCTGGAACTCGGCGCGGGGTTCAATCCGGAATTCACGGGCAGGGAAAGCGTGCGCCTGAGCGGGCTCCTGTATGGATTGTCGGAGCACGAGTTGAACGCCCGCTTCGACGCCATCCTCGATTTCGCGGGGATCGGCGATTTCATCGACCAGCCTATCAAGACCTATTCCAGCGGCATGTATGTACGGTTGGCTTTTGCGGTCGCCATCAATGTGTCGCCCGATGTCCTGGTGGTGGACGAGGCCCTTTCGGTGGGCGATGAAGCTTTCCAGCGAAAGTGCTTTGCGCGCATCGATGCGATTCGCGACGCGGGCGCGACCATCCTCTTCGTGTCGCACGCGACGGGCACGGTCATCGAACTGTGCGACAGGGCGATCCTGCTCGACGACGGCGAAATGCTCGCCGACGGCACGCCCAGGTTCGTGGTACCGCGCTATCACAAGCTCCTGTATTCGCCGGCGGGCAAGACGGTTGCGGTACGTGAAGCCATCAAGCAGGAATCCATCGCCGCACGTGCCGGCGGGGCGTTGCGGGCAATTGCATCCGAGCAGCGATGCGGGTCGTTGAACGAGATTCCCGCGGCGGTGAAAGACGTCGAGGTCAGGGCGGTCGAGGAACCGGCCTACTTCGACGAAGCCATGACGCCGCGCAGTACGGTGCATTACCAGTCCCGCGGCGCGCTGATTTCCGCTCCACGGATCGAGACCCGGATGGGCCGGCACGTGAACGTCCTCTCGCCCGGCCGCGAATACATCTATACATATGACGTCCTGTTCCAGACGGCCGCGGTCGGAGTCCGCCTGGGCATGATGATCAAGACCATCACCGGCCTCGAGCTCGGCGGCGCCGCCACGGCGCCGAACCTCGCGGACGGCATGGCGGTTTCGGCCGGCCAGCGGTTGCAGGCCCGCTTTCGATTCCGCGCCATGCTCGCGCCGGGCGTGTATTTCATGAACGCCGGTGTGACCGCGGCCGAACCGGAGGGCGAGACCTACCTCGATCGAATCATCGACGTCCTGATGTTCCGGGTGACGCATGACGCCACCCGCATCGCGACCGGCACGGTGGACTTCCACGTCCTTCCGGATTTGAGCGTGGAGACCGTGGCATGACGACGGCATTGTCCAGGGCCAACGGTGTGCGCCATCCGGACACCACGGAAACGCGTAAGGTCATTCTCGTCCTGGGGATGCACCGCAGCGGTACGTCGGCGGTCACGCGCTGCCTCAATCTTCTGGGCGCGGAGGTCGGGAACAAACTGCTCCCGCCCGCGGAAGACAATCGATCGGGCTTCTGGGAGCACGCCGATGTCGTGGCCATCCATGAAGAACTGCTGGAGGATTTGGACAGGACGTGGCATGACGCGCGCGCCCTGCCGGAAGGCTGGCTTCTTTCGGCCGCGGCACAAAAGGCACGCGGCAAGCTCGCCAGGTTGCTATCCGAAGAGTTCGACGCCGGCGCGCTTTGTGCGGTCAAGGATCCGCGCCTTTGCCGCTTCGTTCCGTTGTGGCGCGAGGTGCTACTCGAATCGGGGCTGGACGCGGCGGCCCTGCTGGTCGTGCGTCATCCCGCGGAGGTCGCGCGTTCCCTGGGCATCCGGGATGGCTTGCGTTACGGGACGACCTGCCTGAACTGGCTGGAACACTTCGTGGAAGCGGAGACCGCGACCCGCGGCATGCCGCGCAGCCTGCTTGCCTACGACGACCTGCTTGCGGATTGGCGGAACGCTTTCGCCAAGGTGGCGCGGGCGCTGCGCGTGCATTGGCCGGTGCCGATCGAGGATGCGCATCCCGCGATCGACGCGTTCCTGGATCGAACGGAACGGCATCATGTTTTTTCGAGCGACTTCTGCCCGACCCCCGAAGTGCTGGATCGCCTGTACGGGCTTTGCCGTGCGTTCGATCCGGAGCGGCAGGACTGGAAAGAGATTTCGCGGCTGGTGGACGGCTATCGATTGATCGCACCACCCTTGCTGGGCCGGCTGGAGGATCTGCTCGAAGAAAAGCGCGCGCTCGACGACAAGGCGCTGCTCGCCGAAAAGGCGATGGACAGTGCCTTGAACGAAATCGAGCAGGCTGCCAAAGCGGCGCGCTCGGCCCTGTCGGCCGGCGCCTCCCTCCAGCAGGTGGCCGCGCTCGAGGCGCGCGGCGCCGAACTCGAGCGGGAGCTGACCGCAAGCCGTGAACGCGCCGCACGGGTGCAGCGGGAAACATTTTGCGTGATCGCAAAATCGCTCGAACTGTCTAAACAGCTCGAAGCCGCTCGAATCCGGACCGCCGACCTTGACTCGCGTTGCGCGCAAAAAGAAAGCGTGGAGTCTTCATTGCGCCGCGAGCTCGAGGAGATCAAGGCCAGCACCCTGTGGCGTGCGCTGATGGGCGTGCGGGCGATCCTGCTGTGCCTGCCCGTGGGCGGGCGCCGGATGCTGCGCCTGTCGCTGAGGGCCGCCTGGTGGATCGTGACGCCGTGGCGCACGCCGGCGCGTTGGCGCTTTTTCCGGGAGCAGCGCGTCGCGGCGCGGCTTCGGTCGTCGCGCTCGTCGGATGCCGAAAACATCTCTGTTGAAGCGATCCCTGAAGCAGCCGCTGGCCCGGTGCAATCGCCACCCATGCATGCCGCATACACCTACTCGCCGCCGCAAGCGGAACCGGCCGCGATCGGCAGGGCCCTGCTCGCGTTGTCCCGGCATTCCCTCCTTTCCGTCGTCGTGCCTGTCTACAACACCGACCCCGTGTTGTTGCGGCGGATGATCGCGTCGGTCGAAGCCCAGTGGTATCCGCATTGGGAACTGGTGTTGGTGGACGATCACAGCACCTCGCCCGCGGTCCGCGAAGTGCTGGGCAGTCTCGTCGATCCTCGGATCGTGATCGTCCAGATCGCCGAAAACAGGGGTATCTCTGGAGCCACCAACGAAGGCATGATTCGGGCGACCGGCGATTTCATCGTGTTCCTGGACCACGACGACGAGTTGACCGTGGACTGCCTGTACGAACTGGCGCTGCGCATCGATCGCGACGATCCGGATTACCTGTACAGCGACGAGGACAAGCTCGACGCCGACGGCCGCTTCGTGGAGCCGTTCTTCAAGCCAGATTGGTCGCCCGACACATTGATGAGCACCATGTTCACCTGCCACGTGTCCTGCGTGCGGCGTTCGCTGGCGCTCGAACTGGGCGGCCTGCGCAGCGAATACGACGGCAGCCAGGACTGGGATTTCGTGTTGCGGGTGAGCGAACGTGCGCGCCGCATCGCCCACGTTCAGAAGGTGCTTTACCACTGGCGCATGGCGCCGGGTTCATGCGCCTCGGACCTGCAGGCCAAGCCCTGGGCGATCGAGGCGGGGAAGAGGGCGCGGGAAGATGCATTGCGCAGGCGGGGTCAGCCGGGCGAGCTCGTTCCGGTCCCCGAACTTCCCGGCTATTACCGCACCCGTTACCACCTGCAGGGCCAGCCGCTGATTTCGATCCTGGTTCCGAGCAGGAACAACGGCGCGGTGCTAAAGGCATGCATCGAAAGCATATTCGAACGGACGGCATACCGCCGGTTCGAGATCGTGGCGATCAACAACGGCTCAACGGATGAATCGACGCTCGACTATCTTTCCGTCCTGCGGGCACGCGAGCAGGTTCGCGTGCTCGACTGCAACGTGCCGTTCAACTATTCGGAAATCAACAACGCCGGGGTGCGCGTCAGCCGCGGCGAATTGCTCGTCTTCCTCAACGACGACACCGAAGTGTTGTCCGCCGACTGGCTGGAATACATGGGTGGGTACGCGCAATTGCCGCACGTGGGTGCGGTGGGAGCGAAACTGCTGTATCCCGGCGCGGGGACCGTGCAGCACTCGGGCGTCGTCAACCTGACCAACGGGCCTTCGCACGCTTTCGCCCATGTCGACGCGCGCGCGCCGGGCTATTTCGCACGCAACATGCTGGAGCACGACTGGATCGCGGTCACGGGCGCGTGCCTGATGATCGAGCGGAAAAAGTTCGAGGTGGTGGGCGGGTTCGATGAAGATCTCGCCGTCACCTACAACGACACGGCATTGTGCCTCAGCCTGGCCGAGCACGGCTTGCATCAAGTCGTCTGCCCGGGCGTCGAGTTGATCCATCACGAATCGCTGAGCCGCGGCAAGGACGGGCTCGATCGCGCGCGAACGGCGAGGGGGGACAGGGAACGGGTGATCATGTTCGGGAAGCATCCGGGGTTCTACGACCGCGATCCGTTCCACAACCCCAACCTGGCGCCGAACGACGCGTATTTCGGCCTGCGCCAGTGAGGCGCGCGAGCCGTTGTTCAACTGTCGCGCAGGCGATGACATGCGACTTGCGCTGAACGTGGACCGTGCCGTGCCGCTGTTCGTGCTGCCGTACGCGGCGTGGACGATTTACGTCCACCTGATCACGGCAACGCATTCCAGTTTCGACACGCTGTTGCACGGATTGCCGGTGGTGGCGCTCATTGCCGCTGCCGCAACGGCGGGATGGTTCCGCCTGCCGCTGCCGGCAAACGGACACGACCCTGTCGCGGCGGGCGACAAGGCCGGTGCCGGTACGCGCACAGCCTCGATCGTGCGGGCGATCGGCAACCACAACCCCTTCGTGGTGCTGGCGCTCGCGATCGCGTGGGTGGGACTGCTGTGCGCCGGCCTGCCTTTTCCGGTTTTCTGGTGGATGGCGTTGCTGGCGATGGGCGGCGCGTGGATGTGGAATTTGCGCGGCCAAGCCGGCGCGACGCCCGAGGCGGATGCAGGACAGCGCGCGGCGTGGACCGTGGCGATGATTGCCGCCGCCGCGGTCTGCATCTCCCTCTTCTCGAGCCGGCCCGATGCCGATGACGCGTTTTACCGGAGCATCTCGGCGACGCTGTTGCGTTATCCGCGGCAGCCGGTGCTCCTGCATGACACGCTGTACCGGTTGCCGGACGTTCCGATCCTGTTGCAGTTCTACCGGTTGAGCAACTACGACGTGCTGGTCGGTACGCTGGCCCGGCTCACCGGTGTCGATCATCTGCTGGTCGCCTATCTCGTCCTGCCGTCGATTTTCGCGGCATTTTCGGTGCTGGCCTGGGCATACCTGTTGCGACGCATCGTGCCCGTGCGCTGGCCGTGGGTGCTGCTGATCCTGTTCGTCGTCGTCGTGGCGCTGGGCGAAGCACACCAGAGCTACGGCAACTTTGCCTTCGTGCGGCTGTTCCAGGGCAAGGCGATCCTGGTCACCGCCATGGTTCCCGTCATCGCGGGTTCGGCGCTGCTGTTTGCCCGGCACGGCGCGCTGCGCCACTGGCTCATGCTGTTCGCAGCCGAAATCGCAGCCTTGGGAGTCAGCGCGAGCGCGTTGTTCGTGGCACCCGCGGCAGCGGCGCTCGGACTGGCCGGCGGCTGGTCGACCAACGCTGCAAGCAGCCGGCGATCTGTGCTCGGCATGCTGGCTGCGGTGTACGTGCTTGGCGCGGGCTGGGTCATGGCGTCCGTCGCGCACGGGGCAGAGGATCTGGTCAGCACCAGCCCCATGCCCGCCGTGATGCCGATACTCGACGACACCTGGGGCTGGTGGAGCACGCGGCTGCTGTTGGTCGCGTTGCTCGCCGCATGGGCGTTCGTGCGCGATCCGGTGCGCGCACGCTATTTGTCCGCCGGGGCATTCTTCTTCCTGGTCGCGGTGCTCAACCCCTACACGGTCCGCTTCGTGGCGGATCACTTCGTCGGTATCCGCACCTACTGGCGCTTGACCTGGACCTTGCCGCTGCCGTTGTTCCTGGCGGTGCTGTTGGACGGCGTGATCGAAGGTGCATTGCGCCTTCGGTCGAAGCTGCTGGCGGCGGGCGCCTGCTCGATGCTGGCGGGTTTGGCGATCGCGTTCGGCTGGCGCTTCGGAACATTGCGCGATGCGAATGGCGTGACGCTCGGTCTCCCGGCTCCCAAAGTCGCTCCTGTCGAATACCAGGTCGCCGCGACGCTGGCCAGGGACGTGTCCGAGACCGGTGTCGTGCTTGCGCCGGAAGCGGTGTCCGTCTGGTTGCCGGGTTTCGTGGTGCATCCGGAGCTGCTGGGCGTCCGCTCGCTCTACCTGACCCGGGCGTTCTCCGTGCAGGACGCGGCTCAGCGTTATTCGTTGATGCGCTATGTGGCGGGCGAATGCAGGCCGCCGGATGCTGCGGTACGGTTTTCCGATGCCCTGCAGCGATACGGATTGACCACCGTGGTGTTCGTGCACTCGGCGCCATGGCGTGGAGAAATGGAAAACGTACTGGAACGGCATGGATGGCGACCGCTTGCTCGCGGAGCCTATGACACGTGGGTGGCGCAGTCGGGTCTCGAGCAAGACATCCGCAACCCGCCGGCTCGATTCGGGCACCTACAGCCAGTCCCGGGCGCATGATGCCGCGCGTTTGGCAGGCAGAAACTTCGGATGACAGCATGGAAACGAATGGCTCGCTCCAACTGGGGACCGAATTGCAACCACCGGGCCTTCCTGTGCCCGTGCAAGGGGCGTCGCCCGATGAAGCGCGCCTGCTGGACACGCAGCGCGCTTTCGACAGCGTGGCGCAGGACTACGACGGCCCGCGCGGCAACAACGAGCTGATCCAGCGCATGCGGCGCACGATGTGGGACGCCGCGCGCAGCGAATTCTTCATCGGCTCCCGGCTGCTCGACCTCGGATGCGGCACCGGCATCGACGCGGTCGAGTTCGCCTGCGCCGGTTATCGCGTGCTCGCCACCGACTGGTCGCCGCAGATGGTCGCGCGCGCGCGCGCGCGCATCGCCACCGCGGGCGCGGGCAAGAATGCCGAAGCGCGGCAGCTCGGCATCCAGCAACTTCACGTGCTCGATGATCGCTTCGACGGCATCTACTCCAATTTCGGGCCGCTGAATTGCGCGCCCGACCTGTCCGAAGTCGCCGCGCAGTGCGCCCGCCTGTTGCGGCCGGGCGGCAAGGCCCTGTTCTCGGTGATCGGCCGCCTGTGTCCGTGGGAGATCGCGCACTACGTGCGTCGCCGCCGCTTCGAGCGCGCCATGGTGCGCCTGCGGCGCGGCGACGTCGCGGTGGGAATGAACCGGCACACCATCTGGACGCGCTATTACTTTCCGCGCGAGTTCCATCGAAGCTTTTCCACGCATTTCCGCTTGCGCAGCTTCAAGGCGCTGAGCCTGTTCATGCCGCCGCCGTACCTGATCGACTGCTACCATCGCCGGCGCGACTGGTGCGAAAAGCTGGGCTGGCTGGATGATCGCCTGGGCCACCTGCCGCTGCTGCGCGGCATGGGCGACCATTTCCTGATCGTGATGCAGCGTCGTTGAAGCCGTGACCGCGCGCATCGGCGATTCCGATTTCGTCCTGCACGGCGCGGCCTTCGTCGCGGCGGATGGCGTATCGGGCGCACCCTTGTCGATCCGGGGCGGACGCATCGCGTCGTCGCCCGCTTGCGGTGCATGGCGGCTCGATCTGCGCGATCACCTGGTCTTTCCGGGCCTGATCAACGCGCACGACCACCTGCACGTCAACGCGATCCCGCCGTTGCGCGCGGGCGCACCGTTCGCCAACAGCTACGAATGGATCGACGCGTTCCGGGCCCATCTCGATACGCCGGAGGTACAAGCCGCGTTGCGCGTGCCGAAGGCGGTGCGCCTGCGCCACGGTGCGCTCAAGAACCTGCTGGCAGGTACGACCTTCGTCGCGCACCACGACCCGTGGCATCCGGTGCTGGACCAAGCGGATTTTCCGATCGCGCCGTTGCGCGATTTCGGCTGGAGTTACACGCTGTCCGGTCCGGACTACGGCCCGCCGGTGCGCGAAAGTTTTGCCGCCACGCCTTCCGACCGGCCCTGGATGATCCACCTCGCCGAGGGAACCGATGCGATCGCGCAAGCGGAATTGTCGCAACTGGAGCGGCTCGGCTGCATCGCCCCCAATAGCGTGCTGGTGCACGGCGTGGGTTTCGGCCAACGGGATGTTTCCAGGGTGATCGATGCCGGCGCCGCGGTGGTCTGGTGTCCGCGGAGCAATCTCGAACTGCTGGGAAGGACGCTGGATCCGTTGCCACTTTGCGAAGCGGGCGCGCTCGCGCTGGGCACCGACTCTCGGCTCAGCGGCGCGCGCGACCTGCTCGACGAACTCCGCGACGTGCTCCATCGCTACGGCCTGGATGCCCCGCGGTTGCTGGGACTGGTCACCTCGGATGCGGCGCGCATCCTGCGGGAACCGGCGCGCGGCCGCCTCGGAGAGGGGGCGCCTGCGGACATGGTGATCGTGGCAGACCGTGGCGGTGATCCGATCGGCAATCTGGTGGGCATCGAGCGCAGCGGCATCCGCGCGGTGGTGCGCAACGGCTTGCCGCGCATCGCCGACCCGGATTTCGCGGAATGGTTCGAACGCGCCGGGATCGAAACCACATCGGTACGGCTCGATGGCCGGCCGAAGCTGCTGGCGAAATCGCTCGCCGACGCGGCGGTGATGGCGCTCGAAGCCGGGCTCGAACCGGTCGCACGTGCGGAGGCGCGTGCGAGGGGCAGTGCCTTGCTGGAGGCGTGCTGATGTCGCCCGAGCTGCTCGAACCCCGCGAAGCGTACGCATTGTGGGCGGAGAGCTACCCGCCGCATGCGCACAATGCCGTGATGCATGCCGAGCAGCGCGCGATGCTGGCGCTGATGCCGCCGGACCTGCGCGGACACGACGTGCTCGACGTCGGTTGCGGCAGCGGTCGCTACATGCTGCACGCGGTGCACCGGCGCGCGGCACACGTCACCGGCGTGGACCTGTCGCCAGAAATGCTGGAGCGGGCCGCCGACGAAACCGCGCTGTGCGAGGCGGACGTCCAGTTGAAGCTCGGCGACCTAGCGTCGCTGCCGCTGCCGGATACCTGCGCCGACCTGACGATCTGCGCGCTGGCCGTCGGGCACCTGCATGAATTGCAGCCCGCCTTGTCCGAATTGCGCCGCGTCACGCGCCCCGGCGGCGTGATCCTGTGCAGCGACGTGCATCCGCTGGGACACGCGCTCGGCTGGGTGCGCGATTTCAAGACGGCGCAGGGCCACTATGCGGTGCGGCACACGTCGCATGCGCGCGAGGAGTGGCTGGGTGCGTGCAACGAGCTCGGCCTGGCGGTCGAGGAGCTGCTGGAACCGATGCTCGATCCGGCGGACATTCCGCGCGGGGCGCATTTCGACACGCGGGCGCTGGAAGTGCCCGTGGCACTGGTGCTGCGGCTGCGGCGCTCGTCGTGATCACGGGTTCCCACATGGCGCATTCTCCCAACACGCTGCTGATCAATCCGACCATCACTTCGCGGCACAGCGCGCGGTTTCCGCTGGCGTTGTTGAACCTGGCGGCGGCGCTCGACCGGACGGGCAGCAGCCGCATCATCGACGGCAACCTCGACCGTGATTTCGTCGCAGACACGCTGCGCGTTCTGGAAAGCGAGCGCTTCGACGCCGTCGGCGTCGGCGTGATGGGCGGGCCGCAGGTCGCATCGGCGATCGCGGTGTCCCAGGCGATCCGCGCTCGACATCCGCAACTGCCGATCGTCTGGGGCAGCTATTTCCCCACGCTGAACACCGATGCTGCCCTGGCAGAACCGTACGTCGATTACGCGGTGCGCGGGCAGGGCGACCAGACGTTGCCCGAACTGATCGCGGCGCTGCACGGCGACCGCTCCGCGCTGGCCGGCATCGCCGGTTTGTCGTGGAAGAACGACGGCGAAGTGATCCACAATCCGGCGCGGCCGTTCTCGCGCGGCAATCCGCCGCAGGTGCTGCCGTACGAAAAACTCGGCGATCCCCGCCGCTATTTCGCGCGCACCTACCTCGGGCGCCGCACCGTCGCGCACCAGGCCGCCCTCGGTTGCCGTTTCCGCTGCACCTTCTGCGGCGTGGCGGCGATGTTCGGCGGCGCGACCGCGCTGCCGCCCATCGCGCGCTTCGAGCGCGAGCTGGACTACCTGCACCGGCTCGGCGCCGACTCGGTGCAGTACTTCGACCACAATTTCTTCGACCGCGAAGCGGACATGGTCCCGATGCTCGAGGTCATGGCGCGCCACGAACTGCCGTGGTGGTGCTTCGCGCGCTCGGACGCGCTGCTCAATCTTTCCGAAGACACCTGGCGGCTCGTGCGCAAGAGCCGGCTGCGCATGGCCTACATCGGCGCGGAGTCGCCGAGCGCGTCGATGCTGAAGGTGATCCGCAAGGGCACGCGTCCCGACCAGACCATGGAAGTCGTCGAACTGTGCCGGCGCAACGGCGTGATCCCGGAACTGTCTTTCATGGTCGCCCCGCCCGAGAACACCGAGGAGGAGACGGAACACACGTTCGAGTTCATCCGCGAATTGAAGCGCGTCAATCCTGCCTGCGAAATCGTGATCTACGTCTACACGCCGTTGCCAGAACACAGCCGGCACGAACAGGATCGCCGCAAGCGCCCGCTGCCGCCGCTGCTGGACGCCGACGGCGAGCCCATCGTCTTTCCGGCGACCGCGGAAGAGTGGACGCAACCGCATTGGGTCGCGTATGCCTGCCACATGGATGCGCCCTGGCTCACCGACCGGTTGCGCCGCCGCATCGCCGATTTCGTGACGGTGCTGCGTTGCCGCTATCCCACGGTGCAGGACCTGCGCTCGCCGCGCTGGGCCAAGCGCGGCCTGAGCGCCATGGCATCGTGGCGCTACCGGTGGCGCCGGTACGGTCGCCCCTGGGAGCTGGATCTCGCGAACCGCCTGGTGCGGCTGCGCGTGCCGCAAGTCTCCGGGTTGTAGGAGGCGCGCTTGCGAGTCGCGCACATCAACTTCCTTCCCGCCCCTGCCGGCATGGACATCGCGCAGCTGCTGGTGCGCTGGCCTTCGCTCGCGGACATCGCCGAGCTGGTGTCGACCGCCGGCATCGAAGTATCGGTGCTGCAGGCTGCGAGGCATCCGGAGCACCTGACGCGCAACGGCGTGGATTACCGGTTCGTGGACGTGGGCGGGGCACGCGTGGCGCGCTGGCGCGGCCGGTGTTTCGCGCGCGTCCTGCGGGATCTCGAGGTCGATGTGCTGCACGCGCACGGCCTGGCCTTCGCGGAGGACGCGTTCGCGATTTCGCAATGCCTGTCGCCGTCGCCGCCCGTGGTCTTCCAGGATCACGCGGATGCCTTGCCGCGCTGGTGGCGCAGGACGAGGCTGCGCCGGAGCTTTGCCGTCGCCTCGGGTGTTGCGTTCACGTCGCAGGCGCAGGCGAGGCCGTTCACTGCGGCCGGGCTGATCGCGCCGCACACGCGCGTGTTCGCGATACCGGAGTCGAGCAGCCGGTTCACGCCTGGGGATCGCGACGCCGCGCGCGCGGCCACCGGATTGCATGGCGATCCCTGCGTGTCGTGGGTGGGACACCTGGATCGCAACAAGGATCCGCTGACGGTGCTCGATGGCGTTGCACGGGCAACGCAACGGCTGCCCGGCCTGCAGCTGTGGTGCGCCCATGGTTCGGCGCCGTTGCTCGCGGCCGTGCGTGCGCGCATCGACGGCGACCCGCGCCTGCGCGGGCGCGTGCACCTGCTCGGGAAAGTACCGCACGCGCGCGTCGAGCAACTGCTTCGTGCGTCGGACCTGTTCGTGTCGGGCAGCCACGCCGAAGGCAGCGGTTACGCGGCGACCGAAGCGGTTGCTTGCGGCGTGACGCCGGTCCTCACCGACATCGCCGCATTCCCTGCGCTGACCGACAACGGGCGCATCGGGCACCTGTATCCCCGCGGCGATCCGGTGCGGCTGGCCGATACGCTGGTCGTCGCCGCGACAAACAGGACACCACGCGAACGCGTGCGCGCGCACTTCGATGCTTCGCTGTCGTTCGCGGCGGTGGGCCGCAAGTGGGCCGACGCGTATGCGCAGGTGCTGGAAGACCGGTGGCGGAGGGCGGCGTGAAACTCGCGCTGGTCGTTCCGGGTGGCGTGGACCGCAGCGGCGAACACCGCGTGATCCCTGCGCTCGTGAGCCTGATCGAGCGCCTGTCGCGCACCAACGAAGTGCACGTCTTCGCGCTGCACCAGGAACCGGTCGCCGGCGATTGGAGGCTGGCCGGAGCCGCCGTGCACAACATCGGCGAAGGCTGGACGCAGACCCGCGCGCTGGCCGCGATCCGCTCCGAACACCGGCGCGCGCCGTTCGACCTGTTCCAGGCCATCTTCTCCGGTCCGTGCGGGCTGATCTCCGTATTGGCAGCGAAACTCCTGCACCGGCCTGCGCTGGTGCACGTCGCCGGGGTCGAATTGATCGCGCTGCACGGCATCGGCTGCGGCGGACGCCGCACCTGGAAGGGCCGGTTGCGCGAATGGTTCGTGCTGCATCACGCCGATGCGGTCACCGCGGCGAGCGCGTCGATGATCGATGCCTTGCATGCATTGGGGATTTCCGCGCAACGCGTACCGCTGGGCGTCGACCTGAAGAAGTGGCCTTCGCTGGCGCCACGCGAACGCCGGAAGGCGCCGGCGCGGCTGATCCATGTCGCAAGCCTGAATCCCGTCAAGGACCAGGCGACCTTGCTGCATGCGTTGGCAGCGGTGGCCAGGACCGGCCTGGATTTCCACATGGATATCGTCGGAGTTGACACGCTGGAAGGACAGATGCAGCGACTCGCGCAATCGCTGGGACTCGGACAGCAAGTGCGTTTCCACGGTTTCAAGACGCAATCGGAATTGCGACCGATGATGGAGGCGGCCGACCTGCTGGTGATCTCGTCGCGGCACGAAGCAGGGCCGCTGGTGGTGCTGGAAGCGGCGGTCGCCGGCGTGCCCACGGTGGGCACGGCGGTGGGGCACATCGGCGAGTGGGCGCCGTCGGCGGCGCTCGCGGTTCCCGTCGCGAACCCGGCGCTGCTCGCGCACGCGATCTGCCTGGTGCTTTCGAACGAGGATTGCAGGTTGTACCTGGCGCGCGCGGCGCAGGGCAGGGCTTTGCTGGAGGACGCCGACTTCACCGCGCGCACGTTCGAATCGCTGCACATGCAACGGGTGCGCGCACGAAATGAATCGACCGCTGCCACGCTCGTGCACTGAACCCGCGGCCGGCCCGCTGGGCGACACCGCGCGGCGCGACTATGCGCGCAAGCTGAAACTGTTCAACGCGTTCGCGCGGCCCGAATTGAATGCGGCCATTGCGGACCTGCGGTTGTCGCCCGCTTCCCGCGTGCTCGATGCGGGCTGCGGCACCGGCGAAGCGCTCGGATGGTTGCAGGAAGCAATCGGCGACGACGGCGTGGTGGTCGGGATGGATCTCGCGACGGCGCATCTGTGCGCCGCGCGCGACATCGCACCGCTCGCCGCTCCGATCGTGCAGGCCGACATGCAACGGCCGCCTTTCGCGGACCGCTCGTTCGACCTGGTCTGGGCGGTCAACGCGATCAACCACCTTCGCGATCCGGTCGCTGGCATCCAGATGATGTCGAAATTGTTGCGCCCGGGCGGGCGCATCGCGATCGGACAGAGTTCCTTTCTGCCGGACATGTACTTCGCCTGGGATGCGCGGCTGGAAAGGGTCGTCAACGAAGCGGTGCGCGCGTACTACCGTGCACGTTATGGGCGCAGCGAACGCGAGTTCGGCGCGGTGCGGGGCCTCGCCGGCTGGCTGCAGCGCGCGGGCCTGCGCGGGGTGGACGTGCGCACGAGGGTGATCGAGAGAACGCATCCGCTTTCACGGGTCGACGAAGAATACCTGCTCGAGGCGATCTTCCGCGGAACCTGGGGAGAAAGGCTGCGCGGCTACATGGATCGGGAGGATTTCGAGGAGCTGTCGCGACTGTGCGATCCGGACGACGAGCGCTATGCGCTGCGCCGGCCTGATTTCCATTTCCTTCAAACCTTCACGCTCGCTGTGGCCACGCGACGGTTCGGGTGAGCTTCCGCGTCGCCGCGCGTGGGCCGTGCCTCCATCGCCGCCCGGACGACGTACATCGCATCCATGCGCGGCACGCGCCGGATGAGCGCCGTGAGCACGCGCCGCCAGTGCGATGCCGCCGCCCAATCCTGCTGCTGCAGCCAGAGCTGCGTGCGCACCATGTCGTCACGCTCCCTGATCTTCTCCGCCGGCGGCCTGATGCGTTGCTTCAGGTAACGCGCGGCTTCGATGGGCGAGCGCGACCATTCGATTCCAGGCAACCTCTGCAGCCACAGGCGCGAGCAGGAAACCCGCGTCAGCGTCTGGCGTTTCGAGACCGCGTTCAACACCGTCGGGCAGGCGCGCGCGAACCTGTCGATCGCCGTGGCCGGAATCGCGTTTCGGTAGTAGCGCGCGACCATGCGCAGCGGCGGCAACGCCCACCAGCACGCGCCCGCGGATTCGAACGGGCAGAGCCCTTCCCAGTCCGCCGCGGTCATGCGTTTCGACAGCAGTGCGATGTCGTGCAGGTGCAGCAGCCGCAGGGTTCGGGCGCATATGTTGCCGGCCGCGTGCAGCAACAGGTGACTCATCAACGAGCCGTTGGAAGGATAAGGGTTCAGGCCCGGGGGCGAATCGCGCGGGAAGATCCGCTCGGTAACGTCGATTGGCGCCACCGGCAGCTTCTCCCCGACATGCGTGTGCAATTCGATGTTGATCGGCGTATCGCGGTGTTCGCCGAGGCAGCGCGGCGCTTCGCCCGCGGCCGGCCTGAAGACCCGGTGCCGCCAGTGGTCGAACGAATGCACGTAGCCGAGGTCCTGCAGCAACCGTGTAGCGGCGTCGAGATCGTCCTCTCGCACCAGCAGGTCGATGTCGGCCATCGGCCGTTGGCCGGGCACGTACACGCCCAGCGCATGCAGCGCGGCGCCTTTGAGGGGAACGAAGGCGAGCCCGGCGATGCGCGCTTCCGCGTCGATGCGTTCCAGCAATGCGCCGATACGACGATGCCGCGCCTCGACATGCCCGCGCTGTTCGCGAAGAAATTCCCGCCAGTGAAGATCGCCGTTCCAGCCCTGCAGTTCGCCCAGCAGCGGCGACACACCATGCGCGGCGGCCGCCGCCATGGCCAAACGCCAGTCCAGGTCGTTCCACGTCGGCACGTCGAACGGGATCTCGCCCGTTGCGAGCGTCGCTGCCAGCGCCTCGGTGGCGCGGCGCAAGCCGGCTTCAATTTCCCGCAGCGAGGGCTGCATGCAGCGGCTCCGCACCCGCTTCGGCGGCGGAGGTCGCATCCGCATTGCGGTGTGCACGCTCGCTGGCGATCAGTGCATTCCATTTTTCGTCGAGCGCAGCCATGGTCTCCGCGCCGGATTGCTGCAGAGTCACCTGCTCGTGCAGCAGGTCGCGCGCGCGCCGGTAGAACTCCGAGTCGTAGGCGCCCCGGAACATCATCGCGAGGTCGCCGCTGTCGCGCCAATGCGTTTTCAGGCCGAACTGCGTCTTCACTTCCTCGTAGAACCGCGTGCCCGGCAACGGATAAGCCACGCTGACGCCGATATCGTCGGGTTGCGCGCGCGCGATCAGTTCGCGCGTCGCGAGCAGGTCGTCGAGTTGCTCGCCGAGATATCCGAGCTGGATGAAGAAGCCGACGCGGATGCCGTGGCGTCCGAGCCGCTCGCGCGCGGCGATCAGGGCGTCGACGGTGGTGCCCTTGTTCATGCGGTCGAGCACGCGCTGGCTGCCGCTTTCCGCGCCGATCCAGGCTTCCGCGCAGCCGGCCTGCGCCAGCGCCGCGGACATGCGTTCGCTGCAGAGATCGGCGCGCGTCTGGATCATGAAGGGCACCGAGCCGTTTCCCTCGCTCAGGCATTCGGCGAATTCCGTCACCCAGTCGACGTGGAAGCCGAAGATGTCGTCGGCGAACCAGATGTGGTCCGGCGCGAACGCGCGTTTCAGGTAAGTCATCTCCGCCGCGACGTCGCGCGCGGCGCGCTGCCGGTAGTGGTTGCCCCAGATCGGCTTGGAGCACCAGTTGCAGCGGAACGGGCAGCCGCGCGAAGCCGCCATGTTGAGGCTGAACCAGCCATGCCGTCCCATCCAGATGGAACGGTAGGCCTCGATGTCGATCAGGTCCCAGGCCGGGTGACCGGTCAGCGACGCATGCGGTGGTTGCGCGCCGATACGGGTCACTTGCATCCCGCGGGGGAGGGTGGGGGGTGGGGAGATGCCGGTGATTCCGGCCACCCAGCCAGGGGTTTCGATGTCTGGTTCGTGGTCGAGGCGTTCGACCAGTTGCAGCAGCGCGGCGATGCCTTCGCCCATCAGCACCGCTTCCGCACCCGCTTCCAGGAAAGGCTCGGGATGATCCGAGGCATCCGATCCCGCGACGATCACGCGTGCGCCCGCCTCGCGCGCCTGCGCGATCATCTCGCACGCCGCCTCGCGCATGCGCGCGAGACACATCTTGGTGAGGAAATTGAAATTGTCCTCGTAGAGGACGACGAGGTCGGGGCGCTCGCTGCGCAACGCCTCGGCGTGCGCCTCCACGCCGGACGCGGGCATCGCGTCGAACAGCGTGATCGAATGCCCCAGATCGCGCAGCAGCGCGGCCACGTGGATCGTCGCCAGCGGCGGATAGGGCTTGCCGCGTTCCCACTGCTTGCGGTCGTAGCGCAGAAAATAGGAATGTGCGACCTGGATCTTGAGCATTGCGTGGCCTTGGCGCGGGCTTTGTAGCCGCGCGTCCATGTGCGGCGTCGACATGAGTGCCAGCGCCGGAGTGTTCGGTTGCCGGCCGGAACCATGCGTGCCACGACAACCTTTGCCGGTCCGGGCGGAACCCACGCAAGAACCGGCGCGCCGCGCCGATATCGCGGAGCCGCGACGCCTCCTTGGCCCTCTCGATCTGCCCGCCCGCTTGCGATCCGGATGGCGACGAGCGCGGCCTCGCAGGGGCTGCATCGAGGCTTTCGATGTGGCTGCTCGGATCGCACTTCCGCTTCGTCAGCGACAGCCCCGATCTGCTGCGCCTGGTTTCCGAGGCGTACGACGGATTGCCGCGGCACCGCTTGCCGACGTCGATCGAGTTCCTGATCGAGCTGCACTTGCTGCAGCGGGACCGGCAGCATTCTTTGGACAAGCCATCTCCGCTGCAAACATACGAAATGGACGGCGCGCTTTGCGGCGTGATCGACGCTTCCAACTATGTGCTGGTGATGCCGGCGCGTCGCCGCGCACTGGTGGTGGCGTCCGAGGACATGCTCGAACACGCGCGGCATCTGCGGCAGGAACTGATCGAATTCGCGGTGTTCATCCTCGCCACCCGCGTGCAGGGACTGGTACCGTTGCACGCGGCGAGTTTCGGCATGGATGGGCGTGGCCTGCTGCTGCTGGGCAACAGCGGCGCGGGCAAGTCGACATTGGCATTGCAGGCTTTCCTGCAGGGAATGGAGCTGCTGTCGGAGGACGCCGTTTTCGTGCAGCCGGACGGCATGCTCGCCACCGGTGTCGCCAATTACCTCCACGTGCGCACCGATGCCGCGCTCTTCAGCGAGGATGAAAACATCCTGCGCTGGATCCGGCGCTCGCCCGTGATCCGCCGCAACAGCGGCGTGCGCAAGTTCGAAGTCGATCCGCGGCGAGGCTACGGGCGGCTCGCACCCGTTCCGTTGCGCTTGTGCGCCGTGATATTCGTTTCGGACGAGCCCGCGGCGGCTGCCGACCGGTTGCTGCAACCGCTCGATGCATCCGAGGCCGCGGCGATGTTGCGAGCCGAACAAACCTACGCCGCTTCGCAGCCGGGTTGGGATGGCTTCATCCACGGGATGAAACGACTCTGCGCTTTTCGTTTGCCGCGCGCGGATCCGGCGACAGCGGTGGTCGCGCTGCGGGAGCTGCTGGATTGAACGCCGCGCCGGATGCCGCCGGTTAAGGCCATCCCCTCAGCTTTTCAGTTTGTAACCCGTCCTGAAGATCCAAGCCACCGCGACAAGGCACAGGATCAGGAACCCGAGCGTCGCCGCGAGGCTGATGCCGACGCCGACATCGGCGAGGCCGTAGAAGCTCCAGCGGAAGCCGCTGATCAGGTACACCACGGGGTTCGCCAGCGTGATCTTCTGCCACACCGGCGGCAGCATGTGGATCGAATAGAAGCTGCCGCCCAGGAACGTGAGCGGCGTGATGATCAGCAGCGGGATCACTTGCAATTTCTCGAAATTGTCCGCCCAGATCCCTATGATGAAACCGAACAGGCTGAAGGTGATCGCCGTCAGCAGCAGGAAAGCGACCATCCACACCGGATGCTGGATTTCATAAGCCACGAACACGCGCGCGGTGGCGAGGATGATCAGGCCCACGATCACCGATTTTGTCGCGGCTGCGCCGACGTAGCTGGTGACGATTTCGACAAACGACACCGGCGCCGAATGGATTTCGTAGATCGTGCCGATGAACTTCGGGAAATAGATGCCGAACGAGGCGTTGGTTACGCTTTGCGTCAGCAGTGTCAGCATGATCAGGCCGGGGATGATGAAGGCGCCGTAGCTGACGCCTTCCACGCTGGTGATGCGCGAGCCGATCGCGGAGCCGAACACCACGAAATACAGCGAGGTCGAGAGCACCGGCGACGCCACGCTTTGCATCAGCGTGCGACCCGTGCGCGCCATTTCGAAGCGGTAGATGGATTTGATTGCCCGCAAGTTGAGCTTCATGCCCGCACCTCGCGCGTACGGTCGTGCACCAGGCTGACGAAGATTTCCTCGAGCGAACTTTGCCGCGTGCTGAGGTCGCGGAAGCCGATGCCGGCCGCCGCGAGATCGCGCAGCAGCGAGGTGATGCCGGTGCGCTCGGCCTGGGTGTCGTAGGTGTAGAGCAACTCGGCGCCACCTGCCGCGAGTTCCAGGTCGTAGGTGGACAGCGATTCCGGAATCCCCTCCAGCGACTGCTGCAGGTGCAGCGTAAGTTGCTTTTTGCCGAGCTTGCGCATCAGCGCATGTTTTTCTTCGACGAGGATCAGCTCGCCCTTGTTGATCACGCCCACGCGGTCGGCCATTTCTTCGGCCTCGTCGATGTAATGCGTGGTGAGGATGATGGTGACGCCGCGCTCGCGCAGGCGGCGCACCATGTTCCACATGTCCCGGCGCAGCTCCACGTCCACGCCCGCGGTGGGCTCGTCCAGGAACAGCACGCCTGGCTCGTGCGAGAGCGCCTTGGCGATCATCACGCGCCGCTTCATCCCGCCGGAGAGCGTCATGATCTGGTTGTTGCGTTTGTCCCACAGCGAAAGATCTTTCAATACCTGCTCGATGTGCGCGGGATTTTTCGGCTTGTCGAACAGGCCGCGGCTGAAGCTCACCGTGTTCCACACCGATTCGAACGCATCGGTGGTCAGCTCCTGCGGCACCAGGCCGATGATCGAGCGAGTGGCGCGGAATTCGCGCACAATGTCGTGTCCGGCGATGGTGACCGAACCTTCGCCGGGATTGACGATGCCGCAGACGATGCTGATCAGGGTGGTCTTGCCGGCGCCGTTCGGGCCGAGCAGGGCGAAGATTTCGCCGCGGCGGATGTCGAGGTCGACGTGTTTCAGCGCCTGGAAGCCGTTCTTGTAGGTCTTGCACAGGCCCCTGATCGACACGATGGCATGGTCGCGCCGGTCGGCGTGCGGCGCGATCTGGCTGGTTGCGGGCTGCATCGGCGTCCGGTTCGGCGGCAATGGTCACGCATCATCGCGGAAGAACGTCCCGGAGAAAAGCGTGACGTGTTCGGCACCGCGGCGAATGAAGTGTCGAAAGTCACTGTTGCGATGCGCGCGACTGGACCAAGAATGCAGGACGCGGCGCGGGAATCGTGCCGCGCGTGCGCGTTGCGCGGGTCGCATCTGCCGGAGGGACGCAGCGATGGGAGTTTCGCAGGAGCAGGTCGCCCCATCGAGGCCATTGGCCGCGTTGGGCATCAGCGACATGGAAGAGTGCACTTACCGCGCCCTGTTGGCGCGCCACGCGGCCACGGCTGCCGAGATCGCCAAGCAGCTTTCCGTTTCCCAGCGCATGGCCAATGCGCTACTGGCCAGCATCGAGGCCAAGGGCCTGGCCACGCATACGCCGCGCAAACCGCGCGTGTACGTCGCCGCCCCGCCCGAATTCACGATCGAAACGCTGATCAAGCAGCGTCAGGCGATGCTGGAACAAACGCGCGAGGTGATCCCGGGACTCAAGGATCTGGCCGAGCAGGCGGGCAATGCGCGCGGTTACGACCGCATCCTGGAGATGATCACCAATCGCGCCAACCTGAGCCTGGTGTTCTCGCAGATGTACGGTTCGGCGCGAAGCGAGATCGTAGTGTTCCAGCGCGCGCCGATCCTGCTTCCGACAACACGCGAAACCCAGCGTTTGCCCGAGGGCGTGCGTGCGCGCACGATCTCAGATGCCGAATGCCTGCAAACCCCAGGCGTGCTGGACTGGATCCGGCATGACATGGAACGCGGCGAGGAGGCGCGCACCTATCCGAGCCTGCCGTTCAAGATGATGCTCGTGGACCGCAGCCTCGGCCTGCTGACCCTGGTCAGCGACCCGGACGCGCCGACGCTGCTGGTGCATCGCAGCGCATTGCTCGAAGCGCTGTGCCTGCTGTTCGAATTCGCATGGGAGAAAGCCACGCCGATCCTCGCGGTGCAGGGCGGAAAGCTGGAGACCGGCGCGAACGACGCGCGCCTCGCCGAAACCGCGGATGCATTGATCCCTCTGCTGGCAGCGGGTCTCAACGACAAGAGCATCGTGCACGAGATGGGCATCTCCGCGGCGACGCTGAATCGCCGCATCGGCGACCTGATGAAGGCATACGGGACGCGCACCCGTTTCCAGCTCGGGTGGCGCGTCGCGATGGAAAATTCCGACGACGCCACCGCGGCGAACGAAAACAGTACGCCCGCGCATCGTTGCGGCAATGAGTGAAATCCCTCATGAGGATCATCCGTCGGCAATTTTTATTGCGCAGCCTGCGTACAAAGGAATAACCTCGCAGGGTCCATGGCTTCCGGGGAGCTCGCAAGAAGAAGCCCATTGATGGCAGTCAACCCTGACGGACTGCTGCATCGCCGAGCACCGTGATTCCGCGCCGCGTGGCGTGGCGTGGAGGTTCGATCGCATTGCCGCCGTTTTGTCCGTTTGTCATCCTCGGCTGTCGAATATCCGCTTGAATTCGCGTGATCGCTGCGTGCGGCCGCGCGCGGTCCCCACATCCGGAATCTTCAAACTGAAAACGTTCGTTCGCAGCGGACGGTGGTCGTCTGCTGCCTGAAAACACCTCGCGTCCGAGCGCAGTCCGATCACTGGGAGCACAGATGAACAAGAAGATCTACAGCCTGGTATGGAACAAGTCACTCAACCAAGTCGCCGTGGCCTCCGAGTTGGCCACCTGCAAAGGCGCGAGCGGAAATGCCGGGACAACGCGTGGTGCACCGGCGCTCACACGCCTGGCGTTGGCGGTGTTGCTGGCCATCGGCGCGGTGCCGGTGGCATTCGCAGGGCAAACCGATTGCATCGGCGCGTCGGCTTCGGGAGACAACGCGATCGCGTGCGGCAATGGCGCGGATGCCAGCGGGGCGTACGCGTCCGCGTTCGGATACGACTCCGAAGCGAGCGGATTGAACAGCGTGGCGATGGGCTTCGACTCGGTCGCTGCGGGTGAAAAGGCCGTCGCGGTAGGTTATGTCGCGGTGGCGACGGGCGACTTCAGCACCGCCCTCGGCAACAACGCGCACGCGACCGGAACCTTCAGCGCCGCGGTGGGGCGTGGTGCATATGCCTCCGGATACAAATCCTTTGCGACCGGTTACGCGTCCGCGGCGAGCGGTGACAGCAGCATGGCGTTCGGCACCAATGCTGCAGCGGCTGGCGCAGGCTCGATCGCGCTGGGCAACAACGCTTCCGCCAACAGCGACAACGGGATCGCGATCGGCACCGATACCTACGTCGCCGCCACCGGCATGGGCAGCAAGTTCGCCGGTTACGCCACGCTGCCGACGCAGGGCATCGCGATCGGCACAGGCGCGCAGGCCACGCAGGTCGGCGCGGTGGGAGTGGGCGTGGGCGCGCAGGCCACTGGACTTTACGGCGCCGCGTTCGGCGATCGCGCGGCCGCGAGTTCCTTCTACAGCACCGCGATCGGATATCTCGCCCAGGCCACCGACGTGCGCGCCACGGCGCTCGGCACCCGCGCGCAGGCCAACGGCAAATACAGCACGGCGGCGGGCGAACTGGCGATCGCCACGTCCAAGCACGCGACCGCGCTCGGCGGCCATTCCTACGCGAGCAACGTCGGCAGCACCGCGGTGGGCTTCGCGAGCACTGCCAGTGGCCCGTATGCTTCGGCCTTCGGCCAGGGCGCTCGCGCCACGCACTATGGCGCCACCGCGATCGGTTTCGACACCTATGCGGCCGGATACCTCGCGACCGCGGTCGGCAAGTATTCGAATGCGCGCGCCGACCGTTCGATCGCGCAGGGCTACAAGGCGAACACCACGGAGGACGCGACAAACGGCATCGCCATCGGTTACGCCAGCCGCGCATCGAACTACTCGGCGATGGCACTCGGCCCGCAATCGAACGCGAGCGGCGTCTCATCCGTCGCGCTGGGCGACACCACCCTCGCGGAGGGCGACTACAGCCTCGCGGCGGCACCGTTCGCCGTCGCGCAGGGCATGTCCGCGACCGCGGTCGGCGATTCGGCGAACGCGCTGGCCGACAACAGCACGGCCGTGGGCGGCAGCGCCTATGCGAGCGGCGTTTCTTCGGTCGCGCTGGGCAATGCCACCGCAATCGGCGGGAACGATATCGCCATCGGCAATGGGGCGGCCACCGGCGGCAACGGTGGAAACAACATCGCAATCGGCGGCGGTGCCTACGCGGGCAGCGCCTACGGCGACAATATCGCGATCGGGCAGAACGCGCGCGCTGCAGGCGCCGGCAAATACACGACCGCGATCGGCCGCAATGCCAGCGCGGACGGCAAGTATGCGACCGCGATAGGCAACGGCGCGGCCGCGTCGAACGATCTCAGCATGGCCATCGGTGCGCGGTCGGCAGCGTCCGGATCCGTCTCCACCGCGGTCGGCGAATACTCGACCGCCGGCGATGCCGGGGCGACGGCCGTCGGCGCCTTCTCCTACGCGACCGCGGCGGAGAGCACTGCATTGGGCTTTTCCGCGTTCGCCACCGGGCGAAGCGCGACGGCCCTCGGCGAGAATGCCCACGCGACGGCATATGCCACGGCAGTCGGAGCAAACAGTTACGCCAACGGATATGGATCGAATGCGTTGGGCACTTTTGCGTTTGCCGCGGGCGTGCACAGCAATGCACTGGGCGCGAATTCGGTGGCGATCGGTGACGACTCCGCGGCGGTGGGCTACCGCTCATACAGCAGCGGTCCGCACAGCAACGCCATGGGCTACTTCGCAGCGGCGACGGGATATGCCTCGAATGCCATCGGTTCGAACGCTGCGGCGTCGGGTTACTCATCGATTGCACTGGGCAATACGAGCCTCGCCAATGGCGACTATGGCACGGCGGTCGGACCCTTCGCCGTCGCGCAGGGCACGTCGGCCACCGCCATCGGTGATACCGCGAACGCGCTTGCCGACAACAGCACGGCCTTGGGCGGCAGCGCATACGCGAGTGGCGCAGGTTCGATCGCACTGGGCAGCCAGGCGACCAGCCTCAGCGACAACGGCATTGCGATCGGCAACGGCGCGTATGTAACGGCGACTTACCAGGGCGCACCGACGCGGGGAATTGCGATCGGCTATCAAGCCCAGGCCACCGCGCAGGACAGCATCGTCATCGGCAATCAGGCCAAGACCGCCGGAGCCGGGAAATACGCCACGGTGATCGGCACCAATGCGTACGCCGGCAGAAATGCCGTCGCCATCGGCAGCAACAGTTCGGCCATAGGCAAATACGCCACGGCCGTCGGCAACGGTGCCACGGCCGACGAGTCATTCGGCACCGCGTTCGGCAATCGCGCCAATGCCGGTTCCGTTTCCGCCACGGCGGTCGGTGCGAGCGGCACGGCGACGGGTTTCTTCTCTTCCGCCTTCGGCTATCTCGCACGCGCCACGAATTCAGGCTCGGTCGCGCTCGGAGCCGACAGCTACGCCAGCGGTTATGCCGCGATGGCGACGGGTTTGAATTCCAGCGCGAAAGGCGCGGTATCCATCGCGCAGGGATATGCCTCCAGTACCGGCGAGGATGCGACCGGCGGTATCGCCATCGGCTACGGCGCAAGCGCATCCAACTACGCGTCCGTCGCGCTCGGGCCCAGATCCGCTTCGAGCGGCATTTCATCGGTCGCATTGGGCGATACGACTGTCGCCGAAGGCGACTACAGCCTCGCGGCGGGATCATTCGCCGTTGCGCAAGGCATGTCCTCGACCGCGATCGGCGACACCGCCAACGCGCTCGCCGACTACAGCACGGCGGTGGGCGGAAGCGCGTACGCGAGTGGCGTCGGTTCGACGGCGGTGGGTTACTACTCTGCCGCGCTGGGACAGAACGACATCGCCTTCGGCAACGGTGCGCAAACGGGTTCTGGCAGCTACTCGACCGGCAACAACATCGCCGTCGGCACCAGCACGTACGCCGGAGCCACCTACGGCGGCGGCGCCACCGCGGTCGGCAACCAGGCGCGCGCCACCAACAGCTACGCGGCAGCGTTCGGATCGAACGCGGTGGCGAGCGAATTCGGCGCGCTCGCCGCAGGCTATCTCAGCTCTGCCGCCGGCGAATGGAGCGTGGCGCTGGGCGAGAAAGCACAGGCCTCCCAGATCGGCACCGTGGCGATCGGCGGCGGTGCGATCGCCAGCGGCAACTCCAGCGTGGCGATCGGCGGACAGTTCATCACCTTCGCCTCGACCGTGCATACCAAGGCGCTCGGATCGCATTCGGTCGCCGTCGGCCCGGGCGCGTTGAGTGCAAGCGATTTCTCGACTGCGCTCGGCGACGAATCTGTCGCAGACAACGACTTCGCCGTCGCGCTCGGCGCCGGCTCCGCGGCGCACGGATATCGCGGCACCGCACTGGGCATGAACGCACTCGCGAAGGGCGACGCCAGCACGGCGGCAGGTTCGGGCGCTTCGGCTTACGGCGTTGTGAGCAGCGCGTTCGGAGTCCTCTCGACGGCGGCCGGCGATGCATCGCTCGCGATGGGCGCTTATGCGACCGCAGTCGGCACCGGCTCCATTGCGGCAGGCCTGGGTGCATACACGGGCCCCGACGCTTACAACGCCGTCGCCCTGGGTTCGCAGGCTTATGCATCGGGGCAGGGTGCGGCAGCCCTTGGTGCCCTTTCGCATGCGTCGGGCGGATTGAGTCTGGCCGCAGGCTATTCGGCATTCGCCGGCGGCGAAAGCGCAACGGCCGTCGGCAACACCGCCGCGGCGATGGGCGACTACAGCAGCGCGCTCGGCGCCAATGCCTACGCAAGCGGCACGAATGCCACTGCCGTAGGCGAAGATGCGCAGGCGACCGGAGACCGCAGCAGCGCATTCGGCGCGGAGGCGCATGCGCTCGGCACCTTCTCGACCGCCGGCGGCTTCGCCAGCCTGGCCTCGAGCAAGTGGAGCGTGGCCTATGGCGTCGGCAGCAAGGCAACCGGACAAAGCGCGGTCGCGATAGGCGGACAAATGGTCGTGATCAACGGCCAGACCTGGGAAAAGGAATTGTGGTCGACCGAGGCGACGGGGCAGGAGAGCACGGCGGTCGGCACAGCCGCGCACGCGACGGATTACGCGACGACCGCAGTGGGATCGACATCCGAGGCCTCCGCACAGGGCGCAGTCGCGGTCGGAACCGCGAGTACCGCGCGGGGCGAGGACAGCGTCGCGCTCGGCACCCAGGCGCGCGCCTATGACGTGCTCGGGATCGCGATCGGTTCCAGTGCGCAGGCGCAGTCGGCGCGCAGCGTCGCGATGGGCGAAATGTCGGTTTCCGCAGGCGACGGCTCGGTCGCGATCGGCGGGCTGGCGGCGGCGGGGGGCGACCAGAGCATCGCGTTCGGCTGGAACGCGATCGTGTTCCCCGGCGCCACCAACACGGCGCTGGGCGCGAACGCCGAAGTGGCTCCGGACGCGAGCAATTCCGTGGCGCTCGGCAACAACTCCTATGCGGATCGACCGAATACAGTTTCGGTCGGCACGCCGGAGCGGATCAGCGACGGACAATTCCCGGTCGACATCGCGGCGATGGATCGCCAGATCACGCACGTAGCCGCCGGCACGGAAGATACCGATGCGGTCAACTTGGCGCAGTTGAATGCGGCGACCGAAGGAGCGCAGGCGACGGCAGCGTACTTCCAGAGCAACGGCGCGGGTGACGGCAGCGACGATGCGCTCGCGAGCGGCATCAACGCGATCGCCGCGGGCGCGGGTGCGCAGGCGACCGCCGACAACAGCGTGGCGATCGGCGCCGGTTCGATCGCGAACGTGATGAACACGTTCTCGGTCGGTTCGGCGGGCAACTATCGCCGCGTCGTCAACGTCGCCGATCCGGTCGATGCGCACGACGCCGTGACGCTGGGCTACCTGCAATCGAACTACTCGACGAATTCGACCATCAGCAATCTTTCGAGCGAAATCGAGGCATTGAACAAACAGATCGCGTCGCTGCAAGGCGCATCGGGCAGCGGAACCTCCACGCAAGCCGCCGTGGCGCCGTCGGCGGCGGCGGGGCAGGGGAACGACGGCACGCCGGCACGCGCGGCCAACGCGAAGACGCAGTCGGGCGAGTCCCAGCAAACGGTCGCGTCGGCAAACGGCTACACCGACCAGCAGACCGCGGAGGCGTTGAACTCGGCCCAGACCTACTCCGACAGCGCGAACGCACAGACACTGGGGTCGGCCAAGGCATACACCGACCAGGCGCTGTCGGGCTACGTCACCACCGATTCGTTCAATCAGTTCCAGGATCAGGTGAACATGCGCTTCGACGAGCAGGACAAGCGCATCGACAATCTCGGCGCGATGGGCGCGGCGTCTTCGCAGATGGCCATCAACACCGCGGGCCTTTCCGGCGACAATCGCGTCGGCGTCGGTGCCGGTACTTACAACGGGCAGTCGGCGGCGGCTGTCGGCTACCAGCACATGTTCTCCGATCACAAGGCCAGCATTTCGATCGGTGCGGCGTTCGGCAACGGGGACACCTCGGGAGGTGTCGGTGCAGGCTTCAGTTGGTAAGGGCAGGGCGCTTCGGAAAAAATCAATCGGAACGCATCGACCGATCCCTGACATCGATGCTTCGCAAAACAAAGAGGATTCGAACAATGCTTCGCAACTTGCGCAAGACGGCCCTCGTGCTGGCGGTTTCCGGTGCGATCGGCGTAGCCGGTGCGGTCCAGGCCGGCGTATCTGACAATTCCTTGGCAACGGTCAGCCGTGGTACCCAATTGCTCGGCGGCGATGCGGTCAACGGCGCGTTGTCGCTGTCGCACCCGATCCACGTCACCATCGCATTGAAGCTGCGCAACGCGGACCAGTTGCGAACCTTCAATTCCCAGCCGCACCGGCCGATGAGCAAGTCGCAGCTGTCGGCCGATCACCTGCCCACGCAGGCGCAGGCCCAGGCGGTCGCGAATTTCCTGAAGGGCGCCGGCTTCGGCAACGTCAAGATCTCGAACAACCGGATGCTGGTACAGGCCGACGGCACTGCCGCGATCGCGGCGCGTGCGTTCGACACTTCGCTTTCGCAGGTGCGCACGCACGATGGCCGGGTGACGTTCGCCAACACCACGGAGATCAAGATTCCGGCGTCGCTGCGCGGCAGCGTGCAGGCGGTGCTGGGCCTGCAGGGCGTGCACAAGGCGCACACCTTCGCGGTCCAGCCACAAGCCAACACTGCGGCGCTGGGCGGACACAATCCACTCGACTTCGCCGATATCTATGGTGCGTCCGGTTTGAATCCGGCCAGCGACGTGGACGTGGCGGTGTGGGGATGGGGCAGCATGGCGCCGACGTTGGGTGATCTTGCCCAATACGAATCGGACAACGGCCTGACGCCGACGACCACCAACGTGGTGTGCACCGACTACGACGGCTACGGCAGCGGCACCATCAGCACCACCGACCCGACCTGCAAGAGTTTCGATGAAGGTTCGGTGGAGTGGGACCTGGACAGCCAGGACATCGTCGCCATGAGCGGCGGCGTCAAGAGCCTGACTTTCTATGCCGCGTACGGCGGCTACAACGGTTCGATCACCACTTCGTTGGATTCGATCGTCGATCCACCCGCCGGCATCCCGCTGGCGTCGGTGATCAATGCCTCGTTCGGCGAATGCGAACGCTTCCAGGACAGCGGGCAGGGCGGCGACGGTTCGGCGCAGGCCAACGACGCGCTGTTCCAGATCGGCCAGGCGCAGGGGCAGACCTGGTCGGTGTCGACGGGCGACCACGGCGCCGATGAGTGCGGCGACGGCGGCAAGAACTCTTCCCAATATCCGGCCAGCTCGCCCTATGTGATCGCAGTGTCGGGCACGACTCTCGCCGCTGCTTCGGGCAACTATGTGCGCGAAACAGTATGGGCCAGTTCAGGCGGCAGCCCGAGTTCGTTCGAAGCGGCGCCTCCGTGGCAGAACGCGCTCACTTATGGCGCTTTCAAGGGTTCGCGCGGGCCGGACATCTCGTTCGACGGCAACCCGAACACCGGCGCGATCATCTATGTATCGGCCGATGGGGGCTACGTGCAGGTCGGCGGCACCAGCCTGTCCGCGCCGATCTTCGCCGGCTCCTGGGCACGCCTGATCGCCAACGGCGCGGTCGATCCGATGACGCCCGCGGGGCAGCAGTTGTATTCGTTCCCGGCGTCTTACTTCCACGACGTGCGTGCCGGCAACAACCACGGCTACATCGCAAAGCGCGGATGGGACTGGGCGACCGGCCGCGGCAGCCTGGATCTTTCCCATTTCAGCGCGGGCGGGGATTGATCCCCGAATCCGCGTTCATCCGGACGTTTCATCTGACCCGGCCGGAAACGGCCGGGCTTTTTTGCCCGGGATCGGGTTCAGCCGATTTCCTCGAAGCGGTTGGCCTCGCGATTCTTGCGCACGCGTTGTGGATTCCAGATGCGGCCGTTCATCGCGATCCACACCCCCTCTTCCAGTGCCTGCACCGCACCGACCGCGCATCCGATGTTGAACACCGCGTCCGAACCTTGGAAGCGCGCGGGATTCAACGCGCCGGTCAGCACGATCACCTTGCCCGCGATACCCTGGAGTGTCCGCGCGGTCTCGACCATGGAGTCGGTCCCGTGGGTCACCAGCACGTGCCGGTTCTTCTGCCGCTCGATCGCCGCGCGGATCGCCGCGCGATCCGCATCGGTGATGTCCAGGCTGTCCTTGCGCAGCACCGGCACCACGTCGAACGCGAAGGCCACGCCGAGCTGGCCCAGGATTTCACCGATCTGCGGCGCGCCGATCTGGTAGTCCGACTTGGCATCGAAATACACCTTGTCGATGGTGCCGCCGGTGGTAATGACGGTGAGGTGCTGCATGGTCGGAGGAATCCGCGGGGCGGGCCCCGCGATTATCGCAAAGGCCTTGCAGTGGCGTCGAATGCGGCACGCATCTGCATGGCG